>QWCI01000869.1_pt1 | contig 17844 bp, 18 predicted proteins | sample 1972541 | NCBI WGS metagenome assembly QWCI01 (sample SAMN09866712, study PRJNA288562) | Human oral metagenome isolate term3_saliva, whole genome shotgun sequencing... | isolation source: mouth | host: Homo sapiens | place: USA: California | reverse complement strand
CATTGTATGGGCGGTTATGGGACGGGAAAGCTCAGGTAATCGTTTCGCAATATCTAATAAAAACGCCAGAGGTTTGTTACAGGTTATACCGCCGACGGCCGCAAGAATGGGGGTCAACCCAAAATACCTTTACGATCCGGAACAAAACATCATCGCAGGTACTCGTTACCTGCGTTTTTTATGTAACCACTTTCCTGACAAATCCAGTATTCACGGCTGCAATCTTGATTTGGTGCTGGCCGGCTACAACGCCGGTGAAGGGGCGGTTCGGAAATATGGGGGGATTCCGCCATATCGGGAAACTCAACATTACGTTCGCAATGTGAAAGAACGATATGCGCGTTTAAGTGGCAACCGTACAGTTTTGGCATCAAGTCCTGTTCAACCTTTCAAGTTGAAACCTATACCTGCTGTTGCCCGCTCCGACAGTTCGTCTGAAAACATAGTTAAAGTAGCAGCCCAAGCACCCGCCAAGCGATACGCGGAATGGGATGTATTCAAAGAGTTTTAACTGCCTTCGGGCTTTTTTATTGCCGCTTTAAGCGGCTTTTTTTGTTTTCTTAAAAAGGAAAAAAACGATGATGTACAACATTAAAAAAGCAGTCAGCAATCCGCAAACTATCGCTGCGGTAGCTTTATTGACAATGGCACAATTTGCGTTGGCAGATGGGTTTAATGATGTAAACGATATTGCAGTAAAAGTTCGCCAAGGCATTTATCTTCTTGTGGGCACTATCGCAGGTATTGTCATGCTTTGGCACTTTTTGGAAGCAAAAGCAGGGCATAAAACATGGATGGATTTTTTCAGAATCTGTTTGTACACCGTCGGAGCTGGTGCATCCATTGCTTTTACTGCGTATTTATTTACCAAAGGTGGTTCTGTTTCATTCTGAGGAACACAGATGGAGAAAGAAAATATCCACACTGAACAACATACCTTTAATGGGCTGAACCGTCGGGCAATGATGTTTGGCATTCCCCTTGAGGCTGTTGCGATTAGTGTTTTTATCGGCATGGCAATTACTTTGCCGATGCTGTTTTTCCTCGGCTGGCGGGCTTTATTGTTTCTACTCTTGCCCGTGCCGTTTTTGGCCTTTTTACGGACAATTTGTGCCAATGACGACCAAGCCTTAAACATCTACCGCTTGGAAACAAAATACTTCCTGCGCCGCCGTAATACCAAGCTGTTCAACGGCACCAATACCATTCTCGCCACAAAATTCGGGAGACAACAAAGTGATTATCAGCGATTTTTTGAGCAACGCTCTAAAAGCGCAACCGGCACAGTCGGATTTTCTACCAAAAATCTGCCAACACGTCACAAACAACGTCGTTAATTACAAAACGGGACATCTCGCCTTCGTCATCCGCATGGAAGGCCTGCCGTTTGATGGTGTGGACGACAAGCACCTGTTCACGCAGTTTGTATCGTTACGCAACCTGCTCGCCGGTATGGGCAAAACCTTGGGCAACCGTTTGGCGGTGTGGGGAACGCTGCAACGCCAAAAAATTGTCTTTGACCGTGAATACAAGTTTCAGACGGCCTTCTGTCAGCAGTTTGCCGATAAGTATCTGAAACGCTTTCAAGACGCCGATTATTTTGAGAACGTTTTCCATCTCACGGTTTTGATTAAGACCGACTATTTGGAAGCCGGAATCAAGGAAGCTGAGGAACAGATTCAGATTCTGATGCGTTCACTGGAACCCTATGATCCGTATCTTCTGACTGCCTATCAGAATGAAAACGGTGTTGCCTTCTCGGAGGTGTACTCGTTTTTCGGTAGTCTGATTAATGGAACAAGGGAAGAGATTCCGCTATCGGTTGGTGATGCCTATCAGACCATTCCTGGTGCTAATCTGCATTTCGGATCGGATTTGTGCGAAATCCGATCACAAAACGGAACGCGCAAGTTCGCGCAGATGTTCGATCTGAAGGACTTCGGTGTCAGCAAGCCTAAGATTTTGACATCAATCCTTCGCCTGCCGTGTGAATTCACATTCACGCAAAGCCTCGTATTCATCAATCCGTATGATATGCAGGGTGAAATCAGGAAGCAGCTCAACAACCTGACATCGGTCAATGACAAAGCTACCGCACAACAGGAAGAGTTACAACAAGGTCAGGGCTTGCTGGTATCGGGCGAACTGATGTTCGGCGACTATCATGCGGCGTTGGTCGTATACGGTAAGACGGCGGAAGAGGCGGCGGCAAACGGTGCGCGTGCCTATTCCACATTCCTGAATGCGGGCGGCTACCGCTTTACCAAGGCGGGGCTTTCCGCTCCTGCGACGTTTTTCAGCCAAGTGCCGGGCAGCAAGGAAAAGCCCCGCTCTTTCCCGAAAACGACAACAAACTTTGCGACAACCTTTGGCATACACAACTATTCGCACGGTAAAAAACAGGGTAATCCGATTGGCGACGGTTCGGCAATTATGCCGCTGCAAACCACGTCCAAAACGATTTACGACTTCAACTTCCATTTTTCAAACCTGAAGGAGGACAGCCTCGGCGAAAAAATCGCCGGACACACGCTGATACTGGGTGCAACCGGTACCGGCAAAACTACGTTGCAAACAGCCATGATGGCGTTTACCGAACGCTTTAAGCCCTATATGTTCGTGATGGATTTGGACAGGGGAATGGAAATCTTCATTCGCGCCATTGGCGGCTCGTATTTTGCGCTGGAAGCGGGGGTTCCGACCGGCTTAAACCCCTTCCAACTGCCCGATACGCCGGCAAACCGTGAATTCCTGTACAGCTTGGTCGGCATGTGCGGCGCAGATGAAAATGGCAAACTGACGGCGACGGAAGAAAAAGAGATTCAGGCGGCCGTCGATACGATGTTCAGCATGGATTACGAACACCGTCGTTTCAGCCATCTGTTACAAAGTATTCCCGTCGTTCCTGATCCCAACTCACTGCGTATGCGCCTGTCCAAATGGTGCGAAAGCGAAGGCGGACGGTTCGCATGGTGCTTGGACAACCCGACGAACCTGTTTGATGCCGAACAGTTCTACCGTGTCGGCTTTGACTTGACTGATATTCTGAAGGACGACTATCCGCCGACCGCTCCGGTTTTAGCGTATATGTTCCACCTGCGAAATATCATGATGGACAAAGTTGCCAAAGAAGACGGCATCCTTGCCTCCATCATTGAAGAATTTTGGTATGCGGCACGTTTTGAGGCATTACAGGACATCATGCTCAAAATCCTGAAAACCGACCGTAAACGCGGCGGCTGGCTGATTTTGGTGTCGCAATCGCCGGAAGATGCTATTTCCTGTCCGATATTCCCCGCCATTGTTCAACAGACGCCGACCAAAATCTTCTTGCCAAACCCTGATGCCGAGTATGAAAACAGCTACGAACGCTGCGGCCTGACGGTAAAAGAGTTTGAGGAGTTGTCCAAACTCTCGTTGGAAAGCCGCACATTCTTGGTTAAGCAGTCGAAACAGTCGGCATTCGCCATGTTGGATTTGTACGGTTTTCAGGATGAAATGGCATTTCTGTCCGGATCATCTGACAATGTGGAGTTGTTGTATCGAGTGATGAAGGATGTTGGCAGTGAAAATCCGGATGTTTGGTATCGATCGTTTGTTGAGGCAGTACATGAACGCCGCGAACGGAAGAAAGCCAATGTCGTATGATGTTCATCTTTATCACGAAGGTCGTCTGAAATATCAGACGGCCTTTTTTGTTTCCGCCTTTAGGCGGTTTTTTAATAGGAGTTCAAAATGAAAATCCATTTTAAAAAAACAGTCTGCTCAGTATTGCTGGCTGCAAGTTTGGCTTCAGTGCCGTTTACAGTAACTGCCGGAATCCCCGTTACCGACGGAGCGGCCGCTGCCCAGCGTGAAAAAAACTTTGCCAAAGAAATGCTTGAAATGGGCAAGCAACTTACAGAAATGAAGCGTCAGTTCGAACAGCAGGTCAAACAGTTCAAGGCAATGACTGGTTCGCGTAATTTAGGAAACATACTGAACGATAAAGTCAAAGACCAAATCCCCTCAGAATGGAGCGCAGTTTATGAAGGTGCGAAAAACATCGACTATAAGTCGATGATAAATAGCAAGGCTTACAAAGCGGATGGTGCCGATAAGTTGTTGGTTCAAAATCAACAAATGATTTCCAAGGTTTTTTCCGAGACAAAAAAACAACTGGAAAATATCGAAAATCTGATGAATCAGATTAATACCACTCAAGACATTAAAGCAGCCGCCGATTTGCGAAACCGTATTGCGGCAGAACAGGCAAAAATTGCCAACAATCAGACTAAACTAGATATGTTCGACCGGCTGTACAAACGGCAGCAGGAAATCGAACAACGCCGTTATGCTGCGCGAGAGTCTTGCATGGCAAAACATATCCGTGATGGTAACTATTCAGCTTGCAATTAATGTCTGCGTGATTAACTAGCACCCGATGTCCTCGGGTGCAATCTGATAAAGATTATATTATGGCTCAAACAACATCTGCATTTTCTGATATTGCGAATAATCTGTTAAACGGTATGGGCAGCGATTTGTTTACTAAGTCGGGTAATCTGATTAGTGGCATTGCTCCCGTATTTCAGATAGGTTTCGGTATCTATATCTTATTGGTGGCTCTAGATGCCTACAATCGCGGTTTTGACGAAAACGTTATGGATTTGGGCAAGCGCATGGTCGGCTGGTTGCTTGTTATTGCTTTTGCTTTCAATTCCAGTCAGTATCAAAAACTCGCAAACATGCTGTGGATGTTACCCGAAAATTTAAGCGGATTACTGGGGACTTCCACCTATACTGCAAGCGCGTTAGATACTCAGAGTAACAATATCTTAAAGATGATGGAGAATATTTTTGCTTATGCTGCCGAATTGGATGTACTCCAAGTATCAGACAAACTAATGCTTTATATCGGAGGTTCGGTTGCAGTACTATTGGCTTATTTGTTCTTTATCATTACTTTTGCTTATTACCTGATTGCCAAATTATCGCTGGCCATGGTTATCGTTATTGGTCCTTTGTTTATTGGTTCCATGTTGTTTCCGGCAACACGCCAGTGGGGCATGAACTGGATCGGACAAATTCTTAATTATTCTGTAACAGTGGTCTTTTTTGTCATTTTGGGTTCATTACAGAACGATTTCTTCCAGAAACATTTGGAAAATGCGGTAGTTGGAGACATCACCTCTGTTGCTCAAGTAGTAGGATTGATTCCGCTCTTTTTCCTATCTACCACGATTTTCATTCTAGTTGCATGGAGTATACCATCTATCGCATCAGCTCTAACTGGTGGCGCATCGGTAAATGGATTCAGCCGAACTGTTATGTCTGTGGCTAGATGGGCAAAAGGTGTGAAACTTCCCGGGGGCGGAAAAGTCAAACCCAAATAACCCAATTTTAGGAGAATATGATCGTGACTTTCGTTACTAAAATGCTTTGGTGGATGTTGTTGCTTTCTGTGGGGACATTGATGTTTATCGGTATGTTTGGCAACTTGATGGAAAGTTCTTTGGCCAGAATAGCTGGGCTATGTATCGGTTTGTCGATTTTTGGATTATTTTTTAAACTGCTTGACCGACCGGTGCCGGTTCGTTTTGATGATTAACACTTTAAGGGTTTGAATATGCAATATCTCAAAATCGGCAAACTTGTTACTTTAGCAGTTTTTAGCCTTAGTTTGGCTGCCTGCTCCGATCTGACTGACGGTTTGCACGCCATCAACGGTACTTTGGCAGGTATCAATTCGGGAATGGGTTCTGCGTCAAGTCCAAGCACAGGCAAAATTCCAATGCCTGATAAGGTAACTTCGCAATACGAGGTTAGAAATTTGACCATATCGCAAGAAACCGTTAGTGATTTGACTTCTGTACACTTTAACGGACAAGCCTACAATAAGACGAAAAAAAGTCTTCGTCTTACTATAAAAGTACCTGTTTATGATCCGAAGGGCTACCACGCAGGAGATGTACGCTCGGAATTTACTATTCCTCCAAAGGAAAAAATCAGAATTGACACTTCTGAACCTTACGCGATCAATCTCTCCAAAGGCGAAAAAATGAATACCGCCAAGGCTACCTACCGAGTAGATGTTTTTTAACCGACAGATATTTAAAAAACACCCCATTTGGGGTGTTTTTTTATGCCTATCAAAAAGGAAATTTCCATGAAAACGATCCTTCTTCTTTCCCTTTCCATCGCACTCTGTGCCTGCTCCGGAAATAAACCACCGAAGCCGCACGGTTCGCCTTTTCCGATTAATTCAACTATTCAAGCAAGAGGGTAAACGATGTCTGAAAAATCACAACAAGCTGTCAATAACAAGATGGCTACTGAATTTATCAATGCCGCCAAGGGTTTTGAAAGCGCGGAAATCGTGCGTGTTCACAAAAACGCCAAAATCGCATGGCGCATCAGCGGCGTGTGTCTCTTGATTACCGGGCTGGCGGTCGGTGCGGTGGCCGGTCTTACACCATTGAAAGAGACACGACCATATGTAGTCAAAGTGGATAACAACACCGGTGTAACAGAAATCATTACTATGATGAAAAATCAGGAGCAGTCCTATGGCGAAGTAATGGATAAACACTGGTTGACACGTTACGTCCAACTCCGTGAAAGCTATGACTGGGTAACGATACAAGATAGCTACGATGCAGTCATGTTGATGAGTTCTCCGGAAACACAGGCTGCTTATGCCAAAATCTACAACGACAATCCGCAGGCTCCACATAAGGTTCTGAAAAACCAATATAAAGTTGTCGCAAAAGTGAAAGCCGTGACTTTTATCGGTAACACCGCACAAGTCCGTTTTGAAAAACGTATGGTGCCGGTTACAGGCGATTTAAGCCAGGAAATTCCAGTGCAGAACATGATTGCCACTATCGGCTACGAATACGCGAACCAGCCTATGAGTGAAGAAGCCCGACGTATCAATCCGCTGGGCTTTATTGTCAAAAGTTATCGCGTCGATCCGGAAACCGCGCCATAACAGAAAGGGTTAACGATGAATTTAAATATGAAACTGACAGCATTGTTGCTGATGGGGTTCTTGCCTGCGGTATCCGGCGCGGTATCCATCCCAAAAGGGTCTGCTAAAGACGGCCGCATCCAAACCGTTATGTACAATCCCGATGACGTTATCCATATCCATGCACGCATTGGTGAGGCAGTTTTAATCCAACTTGAAGATGGAGAGCTGTTGACCGGCGATCCGACCAGCGGCTTGGGTATGGGTGATGCCGCAGCGTGGAACTTGGCAGCACGGGGCAACAACCTCTACATGAAACCGGTTGCTTCCGCACCTGCCACGAATATGTTGATTACGACCAGCAAAAAACGGACGTATGCCTTCGACCTGTCGCTGACCGGCAAGAAAAACGGCAAATATGTGCAAAAACCAACCTATATATTGCGGTTCGTCTATCCCGACACGGCGGCCTACAAAGCCCGCGCCGAAGCGCAGAAACAGGCAAAGGCTTTGGAAAAACTCAAAGCGGCGGGACACCGCCCCAACGCGCGGCACAATTACAACTATTGGGGTAAAGGCGATAAGACACTTGCACCGACAGCGGCCTACGACAACGGCCGCTTTACTTATTTCAGCTTCGATAACGGCCGTGAGCTGCCGCTGATTTACAAGGTTATGGACGACGGTTCGGAAATGCTGCTCAACAGCCATGTGGACGGCGATACCGTGGTTATCCATGAAACGGCCAAACATTTTGTATTGCGCTTGGGCAAATCGGTTTTGGGTTTGGAAAACCGCAGTTTTAACGAAAGAGGCTCTTTCAACCGTACAGGGGCAGGCAGCCGAGACTCAGTACGCATAGAGAAGGATGGCAGATGAAAATCTTAGACAAATTCAAACGTAAAAATCAGGAACAGGGTCAACCAAATACGGTAGAAAACGGCGACTACACAAAACCCGAAGCTCTGTCCCAATCCGTCAAGAACGAAAAAATCGAACCCGGTATGCCGCTGAATCTCAATTCCACAGCTCCCAACAATATGCGTAAAGTGTTATTAGCAGGTGTAGGCATTGTGGCAGCGGGTGTTATCGTATCGGGATTGATCGGGATGACCGGCGGCAGCGAGGAGGCGGAAGCCTCGCAACCACAGGCGGCATCTGCGCCTGAAGCGGTGGGGGGTAAAAGATTCGACCAAGATAAAGCAGAAATTGCTAGGATGGATCAACAGGCAGCTTCCGAAGCCGCTCCCGAAGGTGCGGCCTCAGAGGCAAAGACTGAAGCAGCCTCCCAAGCTCAACCGGTAGGCGGTCAACCTGCCGAACAACCCGATCTTGGAACATTGCCTTCTGACGGCCAACCCAAACAAACGCCCCAAGACCGGAAAATGAGTGGCAATGTGATGGCCAACCTGGAAGGCGATATGTCAGAAAATACTCGTTCCGTCTCTTTGGGCAGTCCTTCTTCAGAAGGCGGTCAACTAATGAATGCAAGCGGCTCGAGCTTATTTAGTGATGCGGAAGGTAATAGCACGTTATTAGGTAACAGTGGCAATGGTTTCGGCTCACGCCTGAATGCCACAACGACGGCATCAGTTAAAGCGCAACAGCGCGGAGATTTAACCTACCTGCTGGCCAAAGGCACAAACATCCGCTGCGGACTGGATACCAAAATCGTAACGACCCAGCCGGGCTTTACCCGCTGCATCGTGTCAAAAGATGTATATTCCGCCAACGGGAAAACCCTTCTGATTGAGCGCGGCAGCAAAATCATCGGCGAACAGACTTCCGCCCTACTGCAAGGTCAGGCGCGGGTCTTCGTGTTATGGAACGAGCTGGAAACGCCGTCGGGCGTGAAAGTGCCGTTGGCCAGTCCCGGGGCTGGCGCATTAGGCGAAAGCGGCCATGCTGCCTATGTGAAATATCATTTTTGGCGGCGTTTCGGCGGTGCCATCATGATCAGCATGATAGGCGACATTGGCGATGCCTTCGGCAACCGCCAAACCCGCACCTCCGGCAACAATAATCATATCTCGTATGAAAATACGTCCGAAGCCGCGCAACAGATGGCAACAGAAGCCCTGAAAAACAGTATTAACATTCCGCCAACCGGCACGATTAATCAGGGAACGTTGATAAACATCATGGTTGCTCGGGATGTCGATTTCAGTAACGTGTATGAATTGGTCAATCCCTACGGATACTGATTCAGACGACCTGCTCCTTCGGGAGCAGGTTTTTTATGAAAGCCTAATCCCAAATGACACAAAATCCGAAACCTTTTAACGGGCAGGCATCAATCCATTCTGATGCGGTTGTCCGCAATTTGATGGTCAAAACGGGCTTGGACGACTATCTCAACCGCGAAGGCGTAACCGAAGTACTGATTAACCGCGAACGCGAAGTCTTTTTGGAAACATCAGCCGGTTTTGAACGGATAGAAGACGACCGTTTAACATTGCCGATCCTGACTCAGCTTGCTACGGCGTTATGTACCTATAACAGCAAACATATCAGCATGGAGCAGCCCATCCATTCCGTTACCCTCCCCGACAGCGAACGCGGCCACATCATGATACCGCCGTCCTGCGAAGACAAGACCATCGTCTATGCCTTCCGCAAGCCGTCGCAGACACGTTTTTCACTGGACGACTATATACAAACCGATCGTGTTACCCGTTTTCATGACGTGTCCGCCTACGGCGTTTCAGACGACCTCAATCTTGGCGAAATGGAGATAGACAGCAAATATTTTCGGGATATTTCCGACAAGATGAAGCTGCCACACGATGTACAGCTCCAACCTTGGCAGTACGAGATGCTGAAACACAAGGCAAACCGCAATATGAATGCCTTTTTCGCTTTGGCCATCAAACACAAACTCAACATCTGCATGGTCGGCGGCACGGGTTCGGGCAAGACTACGTTTACCAAAGCACTGTCTGATTTGGTACCGTCCGAAACTCGCATCATTACACTGGAAGATACGCACGAGCTGGACTTGCCCAAGCATCCCAATCATGCACATCTGTTTTACAAAGGCCATATCACGGCAAAAATGCTGATTGCCGCCTGTATGCGTTTAAAACCCGACCGCGTATTCTTGACCGAATTGCGTGGCGATGAGGCCTGGGATTACATCTCACTCCTGAACACCGGACACCCGGGCGGCCTGATGTCAGTCCATGCCAACGACGCACGGAGCGTCCACTACCGTATCGCGCAACTGGCGAAAGAGTCGGCGACCGGCAGAACGATGGATTACGACTATATCCTCAATTCAGTTAAATCCAGCATCGATGTCGTTGCCTATTTTGAAAAAACACATATGACCGAACTGTATTTTGATCCGGTCGAAAAATACTACGCCATGCGCGGGCATTCCTAACCAACAGAAGGATTTATATTTATGCTGACGGCAGCCGCAATAATTTCTTGCACGATAGGTTTTTTATTTTTATGCCTAGTTTTGATGGAATTTATGAAAGCCTATCTTGAACTAAAATGCGAAATGGCAAGAATCGAATATATGAACCGCATCCTCGGCTGTATCCAAGCGGCGGAATATTTGGACGAACCCATATCCAAAGAACTGTCGGAATGGGCGGAAAAAGAGTTGAAAGGTTTTTTGGAAGAGGAAAAAGCAAAGAAAGAAGCGCAAACGTCAAAGGTCGTCTGACAACGGTTTTCAGACGACCTTTTCATTTTTATGAAAGGACATTGGAAATGTTTGTTTATATAGATGAAGAAGGATTCGATGAAGAACATATCAAAGCCCCTATCCTGCGCCCTTTTTTGATGTATTCGATGTTCTCGGCTACCTTCATGTTATCGGTTCTTTACTTCACTTTCAAAAATGAAGATTTTTCCCTGCTTCATTTGGATGTAGTGATGCAATCCGTGCTGTATGTTGTCTTATGGTTGATCATGTTGATTTACTTTTTATTTACCCTGCCGACGGTTTCGTTTGGCAGAAAGGGATTCATGGTTAAAGACGGCAGCACAAATCTGTACCGGAAGGAAGACCTTGCTTTTCTTGTGTATTCGGAGCAGGAAGGCCTTTGGATTAAGACGTTGGGCGGACGGGAATATCGGGACGAAACGATAATTTTTGAACCGCATATTCATCAGATGCTGATACATTTTTTCCCCACATTTTTTAATTTTGAAAATGAAAGGTTTTCGTAATGCCATACCTCAACAAAATCGAAGTCATGGGCAATTTGGGCAAAGACCCCGAATTGCGCTATCTGCCCAACGGCAAACCGACGACGACCGTGTCCATCGCCTATTCCGAAAAATGGCGCGACAGGGAAACGGACGAGCAGCGCGAGCGTATCGAATGGTTTACCGCCGTGCTGTACGACAAACAGGCGGAAACGGTTTGCAAGTATATGAAAAAGGGGGACTGTATTTTTGTCATCGGCAAAATACAGTCCCGTATTTATAAAGACCGGCAGCAAATCGAAAGAACGGCGCATGAAATCATCGTTACCGAGATGCAAATCATCCATACCCGCCAGCCGTCGGCCGCCGCCCCGACCGGACTGCCCGACTATTTGTAAGGTCGTCTGAAAACCTTGCCCGCCATGAGCGGGCTATTTATTTGAGGTTTGAATATGAAAAAGAAACTGCTGACCCTGCTTGCCGTCCTTGCCGTAACCGTCCCTGTTGCATTGGCAGGCGGTCTGTATTTGGGCAGCGTCGTATTTTCAGGTTGGATGAAACTGAAGGCAGAACCGTCGGTCGGAATGCTTTACCGCTACTGGCAGTATTACGACCGCCTGCTGCCCGATTATCTGACCGCGTTTCAAATATCCGCCGCCCTCGCCCTGCTGATACCAACGGCGGTTTTCCTGACGGTATGTGTCGGTATGCTGATGAAGCCCAAGCGCGAGTTGCACGGGTCGGCGCGTTTTGCCAACCGTACGGAAATCGCCAAACACGGCCTGCTGAAAAAAGCGTTCAATTCTGACGAAGCACCTGACTTGTTAATCGGCAAATACGGCAACAACTACCTGCGTTGGTCAGGAAACGAATTTCTGTATTTGGCCGCGCCGACTCGTTCCGGTAAAGGTGTCGGCATCGTCATTCCGAACTGCCTGCATTACCGCGACAGTATGGTTGTTTTCGATCCGAAACTGGAAAACTTCCTGATTACCGGCGGCTACCGTGCCGCTCACGGACATGTACCTACATCCGCCGCAACCCCGTCTATACCTACAAGGACGTGAAAAACATCGCATCCATCATGTACCCGAAGCCGGTTAAGGATAGCGGCAGTGCAACCTTCTTCCAAGAGTCGGCGCAAAACCTGTTTGCAGGTCTGCTGCTCTACATGGTCGAAACGGAACACGAGCGCGATCTGTCTTTGCCTGAAAACAAAACCACGCTGGCTAACCTGTTCCGCCTGACCACGCCTTCGGACGGACGAACTCTGCCGGAATGGATTAAAGACGAGATGGTGCTGCGCGAACAACAGCCGCATACCCGACTGAGTGAAAACTGCCGCAGTTTGTTGATGGGTTTTGCCAACGGCAACGCCAAAACAGGCGCGGACATCTTGGCGACGCTGATTGCCCCGTTGGGCATCTTCATCGATCCTGTGGTCGAAGCGGCAACCAGTGGCGACGACTTCTACTTGGACGAAGTCCGCAAAAAGCGGATGACGGTCTATATCGGCATTGTACCGACCGAAACCGCCGTTTTCTCGAGGCTGACGAATCTGTTTTTCAGCCAACTGATTACGGTAAACGTCGAGCAGGGCTTGCCGTCCAACAATCCCGATGCGTTGAAATACCAATGCTGCCTGCTGATGGACGAATTTACGGCTTTGGGCGTAATTCCCGCCATCCAGCACGGCGTTTCATACATTGCCGGTTACGGGCTAAGGCTTTTGTTGATTATCCAAACCCCGTCCCAAGTAACTGATCTGTACGGACGCGACGCAACTCGGACGTTCTTCACAAACTTCGGCTGTCAGATTGTCTATCCGCCGCGCGAGCAGACCGACGCGGAGGAATACAGCAAACTGGTGGGCTACGAAACCTACAAGGCGAAGTCTGTTTCCCATTCTTCAGGCAAAGGCAGCAGCCGCAGCACCAGTACCAGCGACCAACGCCGCGCCGTAATGAATCCTGACGAGATGAAGATGATGCCGAAAACCGACTGCATCATCAGCCTGGGCAACAGCCGTCCAATCTATGCGAAAAAAATCGTGTACTACACCGATCCCGTATTCGCCAAACGGGCAAATTGGGCATTGCCGGAGATTCCGGTTTTGGACATTCATCTTGAAAGGACTGCCCCCGCCGCCGCGCCGAAAGCGGTTTTCGTATCGCCGGAAGAGATGGACAGCTTCCACTGGTCGGATGCGGCCAACGCCGAAGAACTCGCTCGTACCATCCTCTCTTCGATTATTCCGCCGGACAGCCCGCCGGACTACATCAACGAACTGATACCCGCCCTTTTGGAAAACTGGGGCGGCGAGTCGCTGCCGTTTATCAAACAGTTCATCGGAGATACCGTCCAAACGGCGGCGTAGGCGTAAAAGAAGCGGTCTGCCAAGTGCAGGCCGCTTTATTTTTATATTTTGATAAGGAAAGGAATGGATATGAGCGACATCGACGACATCCGCAGTGCCTTGAGTTATATCGATTCGCACGACCGCGACACTTGGTGGCAGGTCGGCGCGGCAGTGAAGGACGAGCTGGGCGAAAGCGGTTTCGACCTTTGGGACGAATGGTCGCAACGCGCCGACAACTATGACAACCGTGCCGCCAAATCGACGTGGAAAAGCCTCAAACCGGGCAGCTTCAGTATCGGAACGGTGTGGAAACTGGCGCGTCAGAACGGCTGGCAGCCCGCCAAGCCCTACACACCGCCAAGCGCGGAAGAGCAGGCGCGGCGTAAGGCGGAATCGGAGATAAGGCGGCAGGCAGCGGAGCAGGAACGGCAGCAGACGCAACAGAGGGTGAAAGGCACGGCACAAAAGATTTGGCATAGTAGCAGCCCCGCTTCGTTGAGCCATCCCTATCTTGTCGCCAAAGGTATTACCAACCCGGATGCTATCGCCGGTCTGCGTCAAAACGAATATAAGGACAACGACAATCTGATTATCCCCGTCCTGTACGAAAATGAAATCGTCAACCTGCAATCCATCAACCAAGACGGCGGCAAACGCTTCTTGGCAGGCGGTCAGGTTCAGGGGGCGTATGCCTTCATCGGCAAGGCCGATGATGTGGATAAAGGTGTCGTCATGGCGGAAGGTTATGCTACGGCAGCAAGCATCTATGAAGCCACGGGCAAGCCCGTCATCATTGCTTTTGATGCAGGCAACATGGTTGCCGTTGCCGAACGCTTGGCACAAAAACTGCCTCAAAACGTCCCCGTCGTGATTGCTGTTGATAACGATGCTTCGCAAACCGGTATCAAAAAAGCACGGCAGGCAGCCGCATTGTTGGGCGATCGTGCTACGGCAATCCAACCTGAATTTTCTATGACGCTGATACAACAGTATCAGAAAGGCAAAGGGGTCGATGAAAAAGGTCGCCCCCCTTTGCCGAGCGACTTCAACGACCTGCATCGACTGGCGGGACTTGAGGCCGTTCGCCGTGCTTTTGAAACGGGCATCAACCTTGCCCCGCAATCCGACAGCAGCCAAGAGCAGGAGCAGGCGATCGCTGACGAAATGGAACCGTGGCGGGAACGTGCTGAAGAATCTGCCGCCAATACCCGTGCCGAACCCGAAAACCATCAGGAAGAAGAAACGATGAATACCAAAGCCAAAGACAAAATTCAGACGACCTCTGCCGAAACAAACGGCGTCGAATACGACGGTCGCCGACAAACTGCCGGTAAAAACGTTTACCGCGAAGCCGATTTCAAATATTACGAACTCCATGACGTTACCGCCGACAGCCGCTGGGTCTTCAAGACGCCGGAAGAAATACAGGCAAAAGCTGAAAGTCTAGGCGCGACGGCGTATTGGGCTGCACCGAATAATCATCGTTCCGGCGAGCCGTTTATCCGCTTCAACAAAACCGAAAACGGTTGGGAAGCACCCCAAAAAAACGAACCTGCCCAAGAAGCGGACAGCAAGGAGAAACAGTCCGAAAGACCGTCTGAAAAAGCCCAAGACAGCCGCAAAGTCGTTCTAGACCTGCAATACCGCATTCCCGACCACCTCAAAACCCGTTACCACACCGTCGGCGGCAAGTTTTATTCCACCACCGACTACAAGACGGTTTTGTTTGAAGACAAAGGCAGACAGCTTAAAACCGCCCTGCACGATCCACAAACGGTCAGGGATATGCTGGAAGTCGTCAAGGCTAAAGGTTGGGATAGCATCAAGTTGTCAGGCAGTAAAGAATTTCGCCAGGCAATGTTTATTGAAGCGGCCGCCCAAGGTATTAGTAGCAGTGGCTACAAACCGACCGCCGCCGATTTGCAGCGTGTGGAGGAATTGCGGGAGCATTACGCACAAAACGGTATTACGCCGGAGATGACACGAGAGCGGGAACGGCGGCAGCCTGAAGCGGAGCAGGAGCGGCGAAAGCAGACTCAATCCGCCCCCGAACAGACTCAGGAACGCCCCGAAAACAGGAAAGCGGCTTTAGCAGACAGTCCCCAAAAATCCGAACCTGAAACCGAACGCGAAGAACGTGTCCATACCCGACCCGATGCCGCCATGCTGTCTGCCGCCGACCGGCTGAAAGCGCAAAGCACCCTGCCTTCCGACAGTACCATCAACGCTTCGCCGCGAGCCGATACCGACATAGACGTTCCGGTTCACTCCATCGGTCAGGAAGAAATCCCCGCCCAAGTGGTTCATCAAACCGACAATATGAAAGCGGTCGCGCTGGATACGGGCATGATTGCGGCGAAAAACAACTATATGCAGAAAGCTCAGAAGTTATCAAAGCCAAATCAGAAAAAGCTGGCGATGTACGAACGCGGCGTTTTGGATTCGATTCGCGGACTCGAAGGCGACGTCCGCACCAAAGCTCTGCGTAACTACTACGAGCATACCGCCAAACAGATGAGCGGCACGAAGCTGAAACTGCCCGATCCGATTCAGATTCCGTCGCCGGAGCAGGCACGACAGAACGATCGGCAGCATCAGCACGGACGCTCCCAAGAGCCTGAAGTGGAAATCGACCGCTGATTTTTCTGACGGCTTACCTTACAGCCTGAAACCCTTCGGTTTCAGGCTGTTTTCTTTTTGGAGGATAGATATATGGCAGATAACGAAAACGGGCAACCTGCGAGCAGCAGACGAATGGAAATCCTGCAACAGTCGCTAGCAAAGAAACAGGCGGCGTTCGACAAACGGCTGCAAAACCATCTTGATGACGTTCTTGGTGCAAACGGACAACCGCTCAACGACAAGCGCAACGGACAGGCAACATTGAATCGCTGGGAACGCCAAAACGACGGTTTGCGGACGGCGGACAAGGAAATTGAGAAGACCCAACGCGCCATAGAACGTGAACAGGCAGCGATCGACCGCGTGAACAATGCCGACATCCCCGAATTTTTGAAACCGATGATCGAGTCCGGCGAAATTACCCAATGGCGCAAATTCCCGAACCGCTTTTTCGTCAGCGGCGTGGAGAAAGCGCGCATCATATGGGATAAGGACAAGCAGCAGTTCGGCTATGCCTACCTGCAAGGCGTGAAAGGCGAACAGTTCGCCAAATTCCGCGACACCTATAACCACATCCTCGCCCTGCACCGCCAGGAACAGGAGCGCAAGAGCACGCCCGAAACCGAAAAGCCTGCACCTGAGAATCGCGAATTTGAAAAACCGGCACAGCAGGCAGAAGAAAGACCGTCTGAAAAGCACTATTCCGAAAACATCATCGACCGGCTGACCGAATATCACGGCTGGACGAAACAGGACGGCATGACGGCAGAAAAAACCTATATGGGCGCACAGGAAGGCGGTTCGCTGAATCCCGAAGGCAATATGACCATGTACGCCCGCTTCGATCGGAGCGGGCATTATCTCGCCTTGGAAAACGGTTGGGATACGGCATTTGATATTGACGCACGCGATACCCGTCCCGAAACGGCTGCTGCCGTATTCAATCTGTTTGCGGAACGCGTGGTATCCAAAATTCCTTTTACGGCAAATGACGTAACGGAAATGCTGGAGAACGCCAAGTCCGAAAATTGGATTGCAGACAGGCTGGAGGAAAGCGGCTATGCCTATGTTTCCGCAACACCGGGTTATTGGGATAAAAGCGTAGGCCGCTACGACATCAAAGTCTCGTTTATCGAAAATGAAGCTCACGTTACCCAAACCGAACGGCAGAGCGGCAATTCCGAATCCTTCAAAATTCCCGTACGGGAATCCGACACGGTTGTGGATGTTGTCGGACAACGGGAACAGGCGGCAAGGGAAAACAGTCCCACGCCCGAGGCTGCCTCACCATCTGTAAAAACAGAGAGGCCGCCTGAAAAGGAGGCGCGGCAACCGGTACAAACCTTGGAAGAACGTTTGTTGGTAGCGAAAGAACAGTATGGCCAGCGGTTGTCCGATATGAATGCAGACGGGCAGAAAAAGCACCGCATCTTAGAGGCAGGCATGGAAAACCTGATTAAAGGCCTGCCCGAACAAACACAGATGCAGGCGCGTCTGAATTTCTATCAGACCCAATATGGCCGCCTAACAACACAAAAAGACCCGGAACAGCCTCCTGAGCAACAGGAACTTTTTTACGGACGATAACGATAAGAAAGGTCGTCTGAAACATGGTTTCAGACGACCTTTCTTATCTATTGATGTTTTCAACCATACTAAGGAGAAAAATATGCGTAAAGTCCTTCTAATCACAGGAGCATCAGAACAGGATAGAGACCGTTTCATCAGATACAGGCAGAATACTGAA
>QWCI01001635.1_pt1 | contig 17850 bp, 18 predicted proteins | sample 1972541 | NCBI WGS metagenome assembly QWCI01 (sample SAMN09866712, study PRJNA288562) | Human oral metagenome isolate term3_saliva, whole genome shotgun sequencing... | isolation source: mouth | host: Homo sapiens | place: USA: California | reverse complement strand
CCAAGTATTGTCAGATTTTGCCAAATCCATTAAAATATGTTCGATTATTACTTTTGTACGTCCATAAGGATTTGTAACTTCTCCCATTGGATCAGTTTCTACAAAAGGTACTTTTTCAGAAACACCGTAAACAGTAGCTGATGAACTAAATACGATATTTTTTACATTAAATTCTTTCATTACTTCAAGTAAAGTAACCATTCCAAATAAATTGTTATCATAATACATTAGTGGTTTTTCAACTGATTCTCCAACTGCTTTTGATCCAGCAAAATTAATTACTGCATCAATTTTATTTTCTTGAAATATTTTTCTTAACCCTTCTTTATTTCTAACGTCTAATTCATAATATTTTATTTTTTCCCCTGACAATTCTTCCAAAATACCAATTACTTTTTTTGTAGAATTACTAAAATTATCCACAATTATTGGTGTAAATCCTTTTTTTAATAAATCTAAAACTGTGTGTGAACCTATATACCCTGCTCCACCAGGTACTAAAATTGTTTTACTCATTCGTATTACTCTCCCTCTTTCTAACTTTCTTTACTATTTTTTCAATTTCATCATCTTCCATAAAACCAGTAAGTCTTTCAATGATTTCCCCATCTTTCAAAATCATCATAGATGGTAAACTTTTAATTTTAAGCTCTGAAGCTAACTCACTTTCTTCATCAACATTTATTCTGGCTATTCTATAATCTACACGTCCAGATAAATTATTCAATACTTTTTCTAGCATTTTACAAGGTCCGCACCAATTTGCTGAAAAGTCGACTAAAATTAATCCTTTACCTAAATTTTGCTCCCTTTCAAAATCTTTCCGTGTAAAATTAAGCACTTTACTCATTTTTTCCACCTCTATATTTTAATTTACAATTCATTATAGCAAGTTTAAAATTTTTCTTCAATCATTTTTATTTAAAAACTTCTCCAGCTTCCTTGTACCACAACACCAAATCAAGCTCATCCATTTTTATTCCAGAATATTCCGAGTACTTTTTCATTGCCTTTTCAATTTCATAATATTTCTTTTCTGTCAATGTTTTTGGAATTTCCTCAATAACATTCAATCTTTGCAAATTTCGTAAAATATGCCTATCCAAAATCGCAATTTCCTCACCAAATCCTAAATTTCTCAAAACGTGATTTGCCTCTTTTAGTCCCATTCCTTTAACATTTTTCAAAATCCATTTTCTCTTTTCAAAAGTATTACCTTTACTTTCCAAGATTTTTTTCGGCTGTAATTTCTCATCTTCCGTCATCAAATCCCTAAATTCCACCAAATATCGTGACTTATTATTCTTAAACCTCACAATATTCAAATATTCTACAATTTCTTCTGCTGAACCTTCATAAAGCAAATTATTTTCCACTAAAGTCGTTATCGCCTGCCAAGCATTTTTCGCCTTTGACTGTGGTGTTAAAATACAAAATGCCATTTCTGCAAAAACCTCTTTTTCTGTACCTCTCCACGCCTTTTTATATCCTGAAATCGCCTTTGAAATATCCTTTTTTATTTTTCTATAAATCCCTAAAATTTCCTCATTCAGCTCTTTATTTATTTTACTCGCAAATTCTTGATTTTCCAAGTTTTGATTTTTTAAATTTTTATCTCCCATCAAAAATTCTCCAATCCCATAATCTTTAAGTATATTATAGCACTTTTAAAGTTCATATCCTATTTTTTTCTGTAATTTAATGCCTCCAGCAAATGTTCCATCTCAATATTTTCTGAATTTTCCAAATCAGCAATTGTTCGTGAAACCTTTAAAATCTTATCATGCATTCTCGCCGATAACTTCATCTTTTCAATCGCATTTTCAAAAATTTGTTGAGTATCCTTATCAATTTTACAATATTTCACAATTTGTCTTTTACTCATGTTCGCATTTAACAATTCTGTTTTAAATCGTTTTTTCTGAATTTTCCGAGCCTTTTCCACTCTTTTCTTTATTTCCTCAGAACTTTCCGACTCTTCCTTTGAAAAAATCTCTTCTTTTTTTAATCTCCTCATCTCCACATACAAATCCATTCTATCTAAAAACGGTCCTGAAAATTTCTTCTCATAACTTTTTATTTCTCGCAAACTATCAATACAAAGTGGATCATCACTAAAGTATCCGCTTGGAGTAGGATTTGAAGCTGCAACAGTTATATTTTTTACAGGATAAACAACGGATACTGCCGCTCGAGAAATCGTTACTTTCCCATCCTCCAAAGGTTGTCGCAACGATTCTAACGTTTTACTCGCAAATTCTGCCAATTCGTCCATGAAAAAAACTCCATTCAATGCCAAAGTAATCTCTCCAACCCTCGACAAACCTCCAACCAAAGAAACTTGTGTAGAAGAATGATGTGGATTCCTAAAAGGTCTTTTAGAAATAATAGGCTTTTCCTCATTCAATAGTCCTGAAACACTGTAAATTTTTGTTGTTTCAATAATTTCCTCATTCGACATATCTGGCAAAATTGTTACTAATCTTTTAGCTAACATTGACTTCCCAGAGCCAGGATCCCCAATCAAAAATATATTATGCCCCCCAGCCGCAGCAATTTCCATCGCCCTTTTAGCTAAAAACTGCCCTTTCACATCAGAAAAATCTAATTTCTCCTCAAAGTTTTCATTTCTCTCAATCTCTTCATTTTTTTGAACCGCACTAATCCCACATTTCATTTTTTCCACATAATCTTCAATTTCAATCTCTTCATTCAAGATTTTCAACGTCTCAACCACTGATTTTACTGGAATTACATCAATTCCTTCAATTAACCTCGCCTCATTATAATTCTCAAACGGAACAATTACTCCCTTAAAATTATTTTCTTTCGCCAAAATTGTCGCATTAATGACACCTTTAACTGATTTTACCTCTCCATTCAAAGAAATCTCCCCAATTATCAAATATTTCTTCAAATTCTTGATATTATGAACCATCCCCAAATTTGCAACTATTCCCACACAAATGCTTAAATCAAAATGACTCCCTTTTTTCTTAATATTCGCTGGTGACAAATTTACTAACACTCTTTTTATCGGAAAATCAACTCCAATATTTTTAAAACAGCTTCTAATCCGCTCCTTACTCTCTGAAATTGCCAAATCTCCCATTCCTACAATATTAAACACTGGCAATCCATTAGATAAATCAACCTCAACTTCAACAATATACGATTCAACACCTAAATAACTATAACTAAAAACACTTATAGCCATAACCCCTCCTATTTTTAATATTTTTTTAATAGTACCATTTTTAAGAATTTTTTTCAATTATTTTATTTTCTAAAAATTAAAAAAGGCATCCTTTTTAAAATGCCTTTTTTGGAGAGAAAAATCAATTTGTGAAAATTGATTATTTTAGTTATATATATAATATATCTAAAATCATATTTATAAATCGTCTTTTAAATAGACTCGTTTTAATTATAACTCTTTTTGAATTTCTTCTACCCAAGCGTCAATTCTTTCATCAGTTAAATCAGGTTGATTAATTTCATCTACAACTAATCCTAAAAATTTACCATCTACAACGGCTCTTGATTCAGAAAATTCATATCCTTCTGTACTTGTTTGTCCGATTATTGTAGCTCCTGTTTTTTTGATTTCATCATTTATAATTCCTAATGCATCAATAAAAGTATCAGCAAATGTCCCTTGGTCTCCTGTTCCAAAGTATCCTACTTTTTTCGCTTGTAAATCAAGGTTTGATAATTCGTCTAAAACTGTTTGCCAGTCATCTTGCAAATCTCCAAATCCCCAAGTTGATGCTCCTAAAAGTAACACATCGTAATCATTTAATTTATCTTCGTTTCCATCGATATTAAATATATCTGCTCCATCAATTTTATCTGCTATTCTATGAGCGATATCTTCTGTTACCCCTGTTGTTGTTCCATAAAAAATTCCTACTTTTGACATATTATCAATCCTCCAGTTATTTATTTAAGAAGTTTTACAATCTTTAATTAATTATGACTAAATATACCATATTTTACTTTGATTGTCAAATTTTTTCATTCATTTTTTTTATTATATTTTCTCTTTTTTTGATCTATAAATTCTATATCCACCGTCAATTGTTACTGTTTCACAATTTCCAAAAATTTCTTCTAATTTTTTTTGCGTACTTTTAGCACCATGTTTTGTTTGGATCACACAGTAAAATTCTCCATTTTCATTCAAATGCTCATAAGCCTGTTCATATATTTTAAAAATTGTTTCTTTCCCAGCTCTAATCGGTGGATTTGAAAGCACCACATCAAAATTTTCTTTAATTTCATCAAACGCAAATGACTTCACAACTTCAAAATTTTTCGCATGATATTTTTCCAAATTTTCTGTCGTCAACTCTAAAGCTCTCTCGTTAACATCTGATGACACAAGTGTTATTTCTTTGTAAAATGCCTTCATCACAACAGAAACCACTCCATATCCACAGCCAATATCCAACACTTTAAATTCAGATTTTCCTTCAAATTTTGAATTTTTATTCAATTTTATAAATGTTTTTAGCATCAAATCTGTTCCAAAATCCACTTTAGCTTTAGAAAAAACACCGTTGTCTGTCATCAACTCAAATCTTTCCCCTTCAATCGTATATTTTATCAATCTTTTTTGTGATTTTATCTCAGGATTTTCTGAAAAATAATGATTCATTTTTTCATCTCCTTCCTTTTTTAAATTTTATTTTTTATAAAAATTTTTATTCTTATTTTCTTAATGAAACTTTATCACAAAACAATACTCTTTTCAACTTTTTTCTAAAAAAACAAGTATAAAATTTAAAAAATATCTATCTGTATATACAAATATTTGTTGAAATATTATTTTTTTTGTTATATAATGGACATAAGAAAAAATTTGGGAGGTCCTAAAATGAAAAAACTTATTAAAATTGAAGGAATGAAATGTGATAATTGTGCTGCTAAAGTTGAAAATGCTTTATACGGTTTAATAGAAACTGAAGGAGTAGATGTTGACTTAAATGACAAAAGTGCTAAAGTTTATTTGAGTAACGATGTTGATAACAAAGTTTTAACTAATTTAATTAATGCTTCTGGTCACTTTAATGTAACTGATATTAAAGAAATTGACGAGGCTTAATTGATTTTACGTGAATAAATTTTGATATTGATTTTACTACACATTTATGTTATACTCAATTTGTAAGAAATTACAAGAACAAAAATAGTTAACATAATAATCACGCCTAGTAAGAGAGAAATTGACAGAGAGAAAGTTTAATTTCTCTCTTTTTTATTTTTACAAACTTTTTATTACACCATTTCCTTATCATAATTTTCAACTAACTCATCAACATCATTAAAAATATTTTTATAAGGCACAAAAGGTCTCTTTAACACAAGAACTGTCACACCACATTCCTTGCACGCTTCCACTTTTTCTGCTTCACCGCCTGTTGCTCCACTTTCCTTCGTAATTAAATAATCAATTTTGTAGCTTTTCAGTGTAGCGACATTCATTATTTTGTCAACTGGTCCTTGAATTGCGATTATTTTCGATGGCAAATATCCTAATTCTTCTGCCTTTTGAATCGAAGCAGTCGTTGGTAAAATTCTAACATAAAGATTATTTTTTTCTGACATTTCTTTTATTTCACCTAAATTGTTAGAACCCATTGTACTTAAGATATTTTTCCCTTCAAATTGTCGCACATAATCATTAATTTCTTCAAGCGTATCGAATTTCACAACATTTTCTGTACCATAATCCAACATTTTTCGCTCAAATCTAACATATTTTATACCCAATTCTTCTGTCACCTTTATAACAGAGTTACTCACATTTATAGCATACGGATGACTCGCATCAATAATCAACGAAATATTTTTATCCTTTATCAGCTCTTTCATCTGTTCTTCATTCAATTTTTCCGAAATCGCCTGAATATTTTTTGTTTCATCTGAAGTATATTTTTTCAATAATTCTCCACCATAGGCAGTTGCCGTACTCACAATTATGTTATCTTCTCTCTTCTCTTCCACTAATTTTTGCAAAATATCTCTAGAATCTTTTGTTCCTCCAACAATCCAAATCATCTTCACTCCTTGTTATTCTCTTTCCATTATATATTTTCTAATTTTCTCAATTTTTCCTGTTTTTCAATTATCCTTCAACTATTTCTCAATTTCAAAATATTTCCCATCTTCATATCCAAAGATTTTATATTCTCCATTTCCAATTAATTTTCTCTCGTCTAAATCATGTGCCTCAACATTTTGAATGTAATTAAAAAATAATTCCAATACTGTTCCATGAGTTACAACCAAAATATTTCCTTCTTTATTTTCTGAAACAATTTGATTTAATCCCTTCAAAAATCTATCCAATCCATCTTTTAATTCTTCTCCACCAATAGTTTTAGCATCATATTTTTTTACATCATAAAAATAATTATGATATTGCTCTGGATATTTTTTTTCAATTTCAGCAAAAGTTTGTCCTTGCCACTCACCAAAATAAATTTCATTTAATTCGTATAATTTATTCAATTCTAATTTATCTTCTCTTTCAATTTGGTTCTTATTATGCTCCAAAATGATTTCCGCCGTACCAATTGTTCTCCCAACTTGACTTGTGTAAACCTTGCTGAAAACTATATTTTTCAATTCTTCAGCTGTTTTTCTAACTTTCTCTATTCCCGCCTCTGTTAAAGGAGAATTCAATTGTCCTTGGAATTTTTCTAAAACATTCCACTCTGTTTGTCCATGTCTTACAATGTATAACTTCAACTTATTACCTTCTTTCTTTAATTTTAGATATTTAATTCTGGATATTTTCTTACGTTTTTTGTAATTTGGCAAGAAGCCTCAATAATTGGAAACATCGTTACTGCTCCTGTCCCTTCACCTAATTTCATTTTCATGAATAGTGATGGCTCTAAATCTAGCTCTCTCATTATATATTTCATTCCAGGTTCTTCGCTTAAATGTGAAGCAATCATATAATCTCTGGAATTTTTACAAATTTTGAAGGCAATTAAGGCTGCCACTGCTGAAATGAAACCGTCTATTACGACAGGAACTTGATTTTTTGCACATCCTAAAAATATTCCAACTATTCCAGCTATATCTAATCCTCCAACTTTTGCTAAAACATCAATCGCATCTTTTTCATTGATATCATTATTTTGAATCGCTTTTCTAATTACGTTTTTTTTATGCTCCAAAGTTTTATCATCAATTCCACTTCCGTACCCAACGATATTATCTAACGAAAAATCAGTAAATACCTTTAAAATCGCACTACTTGTTGTCGTATTTCCAATTCCCATTTCTCCAGTTGCAAACAAATTATAGCCTTCTTTGACAAATTTATCTACCATTTCTATTCCAACTTCAATTGCCTTTACTGCTGTTTCATAAGTCATTGCTGGACCGTTCACAATATTTTCAGTTCCATTTTCCATCAATTTTTTGTCAATAATTCCAAATAAATCAATCTCATTTTTTGTGTCTGTTGTTTCATCGATTCCCAAATCTACAACTTTTACATCACTATCAAATACTTTTGATAACGCATTTATCGAAGATTTTTTATTCAACATCGCTTCAACTACATATTGAGTTATTACTCTTTTCGATTTACTAACACCTTCTCGCTCAACACCGTTATCCGCCGCTATCACTAGCACTAATTTTTTCATAGGAAAATAATTTTCTCGCATTCCTTCCAATCTTATTGCCAATTCTTCCATTTTTCCTAGTCCATCAGGCGTTTTCAATATCGAATTTAATTCCTTTGCCTTTTTTTGCATTCTTTCTTCACTCGCTGGAACTATTTTATCAATTACTTCTTTCAAAATTCTCATAAAAATTCGACCCTTCTATTTTTATTTTTTAATTTTTTGAAAAACTTTTTCTAATGCAGAAAAATATTTGTTATAATCTTCATCTGAATGAATGTAAGAAATAAAATGTGCTTCGTATTTTGAAGGCGGAACAATTATTCCATTTTCCAACATTACATCAAAATAAATGCTGTAAAAATCATCACTAGTTTTTATGGCATCTTCTAAATTTTCCACTTTTTCTTTCGAGAAAAAAATCGTAAATAAACTATTTGCATAATTTATAGACGCTGGAACATCATATTTTTCAATTAATTTCTCAACTTTTTCCACAATTTCCTTCGTTCTTTTTTCCAGTGCTTCATAAATTTTTGGATTTTCTTTCAAAATAGAAATTGTTTTTATTCCTGCTGCTACAGAAACTGGATTTCCAGAAAGCGTTCCTGCATGATAAACATTCCCAACTGGTGAAATCAAATTCATAATTTCTTCTTTTCCACCGAAACCTCCAACAGGATATCCTCCACCAATTATTTTCCCTAAGATCGTCAAATCTGGCGTAATTCCATAAAGTTTTTGAGCTCCACCAAGTGTAACTCTAAACCCTGTTATTACCTCATCAAAAATTAAAACCACATTTTCTTTAGCTGTCAATTCTCGCAATTGTTGTAAAAATTCTTTTTCAGTCTCGATTAATCCCATATTCGCTGGAATTGGCTCAACGATTACACACGCCACATCTTTTTCATTTCCCAAAATTTCTTTTATTTTTTCAATATCTCCAAAAGGCGCTGTTATCGTATCTTGTGTCACACTTTTCGTAATTCCATTACTGTCTTGATGCTCAAAAGTTAACAATCCAGACCCTGCTTTTACCAACAATGAATCCGAATGACCGTGATAACAACCTTCAAATTTTATAATTTTATTTTTTCCAGTATAAGCTCTAGCCACCCTAACAGCTGCCATTGCCGCTTCTGTCCCAGATGTTGTCAATCTCAATTTTTTTATAGACGGAAAATTCCTTTTTAGTCGGTAACCCAAACGAAGTCCCATTTTCAATCTCTTCTTTAACAACTTCCAAAACTTCAGGATAATTGTGTCCCAAAATCATTGGTCCCCAAGAACCAATCATATCCAAATATTCGTTACCATCTTCATCATATAATTTGCTTCCATTCGCACTTTTTATAAATATTGGATAATCTTTTTTTACTGATTGAAAGGCTCTTACAGGACTGTTTACTCCTCCTGGAATTGATTTTTTTGCTTCTTCAAATAAAATTTTAGAATTATTTGTATTCATTACCTTTCTCCTTCCTATTTTAATAATTTAATTTTTTTGTTAAAATCTGCTATTTCCCTTTACTTTCTTTAATCAAATCATCTGCCGCATCACATTCTACTGCATATTGTTCCATTCTAGATTGATAAAAATTTGCCCATCTTTTTTTACTTTCATTCAAATGAAGCTCACTGTGATCATAACTTTTTATATCTTTTATCAAAATTTCACTGTATTTCGGCAAATATCCTAATAAAGCCACACAATGACCCTTGTAAGTATTTGGATCTTCTTGTTCACCTTTTCCTGTATTTTGCGAAAGTTCTCTTATTTTTTCATCTGTATATTTCGCCTTAACCTGAGCAATCAATCCCTCTAATTTTGCAGCATCTACAGGCTGATTATCTGTTATTTTTTCATTAAGACTCGCATATTCTTCCAAAGCATCTTTCGTATCTAGCTCAATTTGTTTATAAACTGTTTTCTCCTTTTCACTACACCCCATTATAGCCAAAGCTAAAACACCTATTATCATTATTTTTTTTATCATTTCTTCACTTCCATTCATTTCGGTTTTCAAATTTAAACAAAATTATTTAATTTCTAGTATACATTACTTTTTTCTAGTTTTCAATTATATTTATCGTATTAATTAATTATCAATCTTTCCTAAAATGAATTTACTTTTATTTTTTGTGAGTAAATTTACTCATTCCAATCATTAACAAAATTACGCTTCCAACTGCCATTTGAACAAATAAATTGTTGAAATTTTTTGTGCTATCTACAATATATCCAAAAAACACTGGTATAATTCCACCGATTATATATCCAAAAGCTTGGACAACACTGGTTACTACACTCGCTTCGTTTGCAGTTTTTGCATATTTTAGTGGTAAAATCATCGCAATTGGGAAAGATCCTCCCAATCCAATCGACATTAACATTATGAAAACAATTGTTGACAAAATATTTACAGGCATTACAAGTGGAATGATACACCCAATCACTAAACAAAGTGAACTTGTAATCGTCCATTTTCTAATACTTCCAATTTTATGCATAACCAAAGGTATCACAAATCCAAAAAGCATTTGAGCTGCAACAAATACAGTCAATAACATAATTACCTGACTTTTATCAACATTTTTATTCTCTAAGAACGGAACTAACCAAGTCGATATTCCATAAAAAATACCCGATTGAACAGAAAAGAAAATTATCATTTTCCAAATATTAAAATCATTTAAAACAATTTTTTCCTGATTTTCCTCTTCGATAATTGAGTGTTCTTCTTTTGGAGAAAATATTTGCCAAATCACAGCAGCAATTATCGTCAAAATCCCCCAAATTCCCAATCCAAATTTCCAATTAACCGAAATCGTTATAGCTTTTGTAAAACTCGAAACGATTAAAGAACCAACTCCCATCGCAAATGAATAAACTCCAACTAAAATGCTCGAATACTCTGAAAATTCCTCTTTTATAAATCCTGACAACAACGGTCCAATTATCGCAATTGCAAATCCTATACAAAATGTTGTAACTAGCAAAAATACATATCCTGTCACAAATAATCTTCCAATCGTACTAATTCCTAACAATATTAATAACCATAAAATACTTTTTTGTCTACCAAATTTTGCTTGTACTTTGCTTACTAAAAAAGCAAATATTCCCATACAAACTACAGGAATTCCAACCAAAAGACTCACTTGAAAATTTGATAATCTCAAAGATTCCTGAATTATCGTCTGAATTGGTGGAACACTTGATATTCCAAGTCTTAAATTAAATGCTACTAAAAAAATTAATATCACATAATTAAAATTAAATTTTTTCATTTTTCTCCTCTCAATTTTTTTATTTTATTCTGTTATTTAACAAAAAACTCATATTATCATAAAAAAAGGTTGCAAAAAATAGAAAAACAATTTTTACAACCTCGTTTTACAAAATTATTTATTCAAATCGTAACACACTTTTATTTTATTAAACAGTTTCAAGTGCTTTTTGATCTCTTACTAATTTTGCTAAAATTCCATTTAAGAATTCTTTCGTATCATTATAAGAATATTTTTTTGCAATTTCTATTGCTTCATTAATCGCTATTTCATATCCTACTTTTTTAATAATGATTTCATAAAAAGAAAATTTTAATAATACTTTTTCTAGCGTTCCAAGTCTTTCATAAGTCCATCCATCCAAAGTATCTTTTATTCTTTGAATTAAAATATCCTCATTTTCAATGATTCCATTTATATATTCTTCAAAAAACTCAATTTGGTCTTCTTTTTTGATTTTTTCTTCTTCAATGACTTCTTTTATTCTTTTTTGTATGTCATTATCTATTAATTCTCTTTCAAAAAGAAGTTTAAATATTTCTTCTCTAATTTGTCTTCTCGTCATTAAAATCCCTTTCTAACCAACATGAACTTTCAACTACTCCTAGCACCATACTACTAAAATAATGGATTAAGCTTCATCTGTCTTTTGTTCAACATCAGTAACAGCTGTTTCTTGTGGAGCAGTTTCAACTATTTTTTTCTCAACAATTGTTTCAGACAAAACTTTTTTCAATTTCACTTTACTTTTCTTAACTGTAATTCCTGTTGCATTCATTACATGCTCAGTTAATTTATCTTGAATTGCTGATAATTTGTCATTTAAATTATCCACATTATATGTATCCACAACCGCTTCAATAACAACTGCTTTCCCTTTAGGAAACGATTTCACCTTAGAATTTTTTATTATTTCTTGACTAGACAAAAATTCTTTTGTAACTTCATTAATTGTTTTAATAGTTACTTCTATTTCTCCGCTTTTATTTTTAACTTTTCTATTTTGCGAATATTTTGTTAATTTATTAATATAAGATAACAAAAATATTATCAAATAAATTAACGCAACTAATCCTACTAAAACTTTAACATTCGTATTATTCATATCAATGGCATTATCCATCGTTGCCAAATAATCCGTTTTAAACAATAAATCCGATACACTTGAAAAAACTAATCCAATGAAACCTACTACTACAGACAATCTAGCTAAAAAGCCTAATAATGCTATCATTGCTCCTCCTCTTTATTATTCTGCTGTTTCAGTTATTGCTGGTGTTTCTTCAACTGGTTTTTCTTCTTTTACAACTTTTTGAATAAATACGTTTACTTCTTGAACTTTCAATCCTGTAATTTCAGTAATTGCTTTTACTACTTTATTTTGGATTTCTCCTGCTAATGCTGGTAATTGGTGTCCTAATTTAGCTACAATATACAAATCGATTGTACATTCAGTTTCTCCAACTTCCACTTCAATTCCTTTTCCACCTGAAGATACATTTTGGAAAAATTTAACTATTTCGTTTTTAGCGTTTCCTCCTACTAAACTAGCTACTCCATCGATTTCTGAGATTACTGATTCTGCAATTGTTGCTACTACTTCTTGTGATATACTTACATTTCCTAATTCATTCATTTTTCTATTCCTCCTAATATTTAATATCTTCTTTTTGTTGACACAAAAAGAAGCAAAAAAGACTTTCACTAAATTTTTATAAATATAAATAACAATTTATAAATAATAAATTAAAAAACTATTCAATAAATCCTATTTCAAAACTTCTTTAAAATAAGTTTCTATGAAATTCGTATAGAATTTACCTTCTTTGAATGCTTCGTTTTCAAGAACTTTCAAGTGGAATGGGATTGTTGTGTCCACTCCTTCTATCTTAAATTCTTTCAATGCTCTTTTCATTCTTGCAATGGCTTCTTCTCTATTTTTACCTTTTACAATTAATTTTGCAATCATTGAATCGTAATAAGGTGGTATTTCGTAATTTTGGTATGAATGAGAGTCCACTCTAACTCCAATTCCACCTGATGGAATATATTTTTCTAAAACTCCAGAAGATGGTAAGAATCCATTTTCTGAATCTTCAGCATTTATTCTACATTCGATTACATGCCCTCTTATTTCGACATCCTTTTGAGTAAAACTTAATTTTTCTCCTGCTGCAACTCTAATTTGTTCTTTAACCAAGTCAACTCCTGTGATTTCTTCACTTATTGTATGTTCTACTTGAATACGAGTGTTCATTTCCATAAAGTAGAAGTTCATGCTTTTATCAACTAAAAATTCCAATGTTCCAACACTGTCGTATCCAATTCCTTTTGCTAATTTTGCAGCAAATTTACCCATTTTTTCACGAGTTTTTGCATCAATTCCTGGCGATGGAGTTTCTTCAACTAATTTTTGATTTCTTCTTTGGATTGAGCAATCTCTTTCTCCAAGATGTACAACATTTCCAAATTTATCTCCAATTACTTGAATTTCAACGTGTCTTGGCTCTTCAACATATTTTTCAATATACACGTCAGGATTCCCAAAATTTGCTTTTGCTTCATTTTGTGCAACAACATAATTTTCAGCTAATTCTTTTTCGTCATGAGCAATTCTCATTCCTTTTCCACCACCACCGGCAGTGGCTTTTATCATTACTGGATAAGTTATCCATTTTGCAACTTTTTTTGCTTCTTCAACGTTTGGCACAATTCCATCAGAACCTTTTGTTATTGGTACTTTGTGCTTAATCGCTGTTTCTCTAGCTGTTGCTTTATCTCCCATCATATTGATTAATTCTGGTTTTGGTCCTATAAACACGATATTATTTTGCGTACAAATTTTTGCAAAAGATGCATTTTCTGACAAAAATCCGTATCCTGGGTGAATCGCTTCAGCTCCTGTAATTTGTGCTGCCGAAATAATATTTGGTATTTTTAAATACGATTCTGAACTACTTGCTGGTCCAATACAAATTGCTTCATCAGCCAAAGCCACATGTAACGAATCTGCATCTGCTTCTGAATAAACCGCAACTGTCGAAATTCCCAACTCTCTAGCTGCTCTTATTATTCTAACCGCAATTTCTCCTCTATTTGCTATTAATATTTTTTTAAACATCAGCCCTCCTAATTTTTACTTCAAAAAATAAAATTATATTTCAATTACAAACAATGGTTTTGCAAAATCAACTGCTGCTTGGTCAGAAACTAAAATTTCTTTAATTACACCTTTAACTGTAGATTTTACATCTGTATCTATTCCAATTGTACTTATTTTCGCTAAAACTGTTCCTTTTTCAACCGCTGTCCCTTTTTCAATTCTTCCTAATTTTATTCTACCCACATTTTGTGATTTTATTATTTCTTCTTTAGGTTTAACTTCTTCAAAATCCGTTTTCTCAATTTTATCACATCGAGAAAATTTTTTCAATCTTAAGTAATTCTTATTTTGTCTATTCCTATCAATTTTATTAATTTTTTTAACTCAATTTCTTCCAAATTAATATTTTTTCTATACTTAATTCTTTCTTTTTTTCCATTTTCTATTTTTACAAAATATAGCTCATGCCCTATTTTCCCTCTAGAATTCTCATTATTTTTTATCCATTTTTTTAAATTGTCACTTTTTTCTTGCGATTGATTTTCTTCAATTAAAATATACAATTTAAAATTTCTATTTTCACCCAAATGATTAATATCAACAATATTTCTCAAAACCAAATTTTTAGTTCCATAACTTTCAGCGACAACTCCTTGAACTATCACAATTTTATCTTCCACAATATCAATTTTAAAATTTTCAGTCTCACGTGGATAACTCACTACATTTATTATACCACTAAAATCCTCTAAAACAAACCTTAACATTTCTTCATTATTTTTTATTCGAAATCTTTCTATTTCTTGAATACTTCCAATTAATTGCATTTTCTTTCCTACAATCGTATTTGCCAATTCAGAATTTTCGTTATGCTTAATTATCGAAATTATATCTTTTTTCTTATCGAGTGGATGCCCTGTCAAATATACTCCCAAGCATTCTTTTTCTAGCCGATATTTTTTTTGATCGCTATTCTTTTTTCCCGTCGTTTCCAAAAAAACAAATTCCCTCTCTTCATCTTGTATCTTGTTTCCAAACAACATTCCCTCAATATCATCTTTTCTACGGTATTCCTTCTCGCTCCATTCTATCGCCTTTCCAAGAGACTCCAGTTTTTGCTCTCTACTACCTTTCAAATCATCTAATGCACCTGAATTAATTAATATTTCCATTTGTTTTTTGTTAATAATTGATTTTTTTGTCATTTTTAAAGCATCTTTTAATGTAACGATTTCCATTTCTTTTCTCGCTTCAATTAATTTTCGTAATTTGTATATAAAAACTTGATATTCTGTAAAATTCTTGCCTTCCTTCTCTCTAAGTCTCACAATTTCTTCTACAGTTCCATCTCCAAGCCCTTTTATCGCCAACAATCCATATCTAATCGCATTATTTTCCACAGAAAAATCAGGCTTTGAATAATTTATTGACGGTTGCAAAACTTTTATTCCTTTTTCCCTTGCTTCATAGAAAAATTCTGAAAATCTGTCTAAATTATACGATTCTGTCGTCATTATCGCTGCAAAAAATTCTAATTCATAATTTGCTTTAAAATATGCTGTCCAATAAACAATTAATGCATAAGCTGCTGAATGTGATTTATTAAAACCGTATCCACCGAATTTTTCCACCAAATCATAAATTTCATTTGCCTTTTTCTCAGAAACACCTTTTTCCATCGATTTTTTCACAAATTTTTCTCGATTTTGCTGCATAATTTCAGGAATTTTTTTCCCAATCGCACGTCGCAACTCATCTGCCTCACCTAGTGTATAATCAGCCATTTCACTCACAATTTTCATAATTTGTTCTTGATACAAAATAACTCCGTATGTTTCTTCCAATATTCCCTTCAAAGATTCGTGCGGATATTTTATCTCGCTAGTATGATTTTTCGCTGCAATAAAATCATCAACCATTCCACTTCGCAAAGGTCCTGGACGATACAAAGCCAATAATGCAATAATATCTTCAAATTTTTCAATTTTCATTTTACGCATCAAATTCCGTATTCCAGCCGATTCACATTGAAAAACTCCCATTGTATCTGCCTTTGTCATTAATTCATACGCTTTTTGATTATCCAACGGAATTTCAGATAACTTCAATTTTAAATTTCGTGTTTTTTCAATATTTTCAACTGTTTTTCGCAAAATTGTCAAGTTTTTCAAACCTAGAAAATCCATTTTTAAAATTCCTAAATCTTCCAGTTCTTTCATTTGGTATTGAGTTGAAACAATCGAAGTTTTCCCATCAGAATATGTTGGAATTTCCTCATTTAAAACGTCTTTAGAGATAACAACTCCAGCCGCATGAACAGACGCATGTCTTGCTCTACCTTCTAATTTTATCGAATAATCAATCAACATTTTCACTTCTTCGTCTTTTGCATAAGACTCTCTCAATTCTCGTACAGATTTCAAAGCCTCCTGCAATTCTGCATTAAAAGGTATTAATTTCGCAATTTTATCAACTTTTTTCGCTTGAATTCCTAAAACTCTACCAACATCACGTATCGCCGCTCTAGCTTTTAATGTCCCAAACGTAATAATATGCGCAACATAATCCTCTCCATATTTTTTCAAGACATATTCAATAACTTGCTCTCTTTGCTCTTGATCAAAATCCACGTCAATATCAGGCATCGAAATTCTCTCAGGATTCAAAAATCTCTCAAAAATTAAATTATACTGCAAAGGATCAATTTCTGTGATATCAAGTGCATACGCAACTAAACTTCCTGCCGCCGAACCTCTTCCTGGTCCAACATAAATCCCATTTTCTTTAGAATATTTAATAAAATCCCAAACAATGATAAAATATCCGTTATACCCCATTTTATCGATAATGTCTAACTCATATTCTATTCTTTCAACAACATTTTCAAAGCCATTTTCTTTCAATTTCTCTTTTATATCATCTTCTTGAATCGCCTCAAGTCCTTCTATTTCCTGCTTCAAATACTTTTTTGCTAATCCTTTAAAAACAATTTTTCGAATATAATCTCGTTCACTAACTCCACTTGGTAAATTATATTTTGGAAATTTAAACTCATTAAATTCAAAATCAACATTACATTCTTCAGCAATTTCATTTGTAAATTGAACTCCTTTTGCAAAAAAATCTTCAGGAAAATCTTTAAAATCTTTTTCTAGCTCTTCGTAAGATTTTAAATATAAATCAGAATATTCATTCTCATTGGTATTTTTACTGTTTTCATCAGATATTTTTTTACCTTCTTTTATAGAATTCACTATTTTTCTTAAAATCGCATCTTCTGAATTTGGATAATAAATATCATTTGAAATCACATATTTTAAGTTAAATTTCTCAACAATTTCAAGCAATTTAAAATTACATTTCAAAATTTTTTTCACGCCAGAAAAGTCAACAACAAAATTTTCTCCAAAATCTTCTGAAAATTTCTTTATCAACGTTTCTGCTTCAGAATAGTTTTTTTGAATTATTTGAGCAATTATTTCACTATTTATTCCACCTGACAAAATATACAAATCTTCCGAATATTCTAACAAATCTCCGTATTTTATCTTATTTCTTCCACGCTGAAAATGACTATACGATTTTGATGACAATTTTGATAAATTTCTGTATCCATTTTTATTTTTGGCAAGTAAAACAAGTGAATAATCATCTATCAAGGTAAATCCCTCGATAAACACTTCCAATCCAATAATTGGCTTTATCCCAGATTTTTTACACTTTTTATAGAACTCTATCGCTCCAAACATAGAAACATCTGTTATCGCAAGCGTATCAATTTCCAGTGCCTTCGCCTTTTCAATG
>QWCI01002504.1_pt1 | contig 17868 bp, 25 predicted proteins | sample 1972541 | NCBI WGS metagenome assembly QWCI01 (sample SAMN09866712, study PRJNA288562) | Human oral metagenome isolate term3_saliva, whole genome shotgun sequencing... | isolation source: mouth | host: Homo sapiens | place: USA: California | reverse complement strand
GTGCAAATTTAAACATAGTTGGAATTTTGCGTGAGATCGACCTTAAAAAGTATGAATTTTACGTCTATAAAACGCACTATTTTTGTGTTGTGCCGCTACTTGATGCTAGCAACACGCAGATAGGATATTACGTCCTTCACGTAAATACAGACGAAAAAGAGCGAAACATCTCGCAAAACTACTTCGAATCAGAAGAGCTTTTTTAAATTTACCTCTTTAAAAAGCTCTCTATAAGATCTTTTAGCTCGCTCTCGCTAAGCTTTTGCTCTTTGATTAAGATTATGCTATTTTGCATCGCAAAGGCAAAGTTTTCTACTGCAATTGGCATCTTGTTTAGCAATATAAAAAAGATGCCAAGCATTATTGCAGTGCTTTTGTTGGCCTCTAAAAATGGGCTAAATTTAAGAGATGAAAAGATGAGATGAGCTAGCTTGTCGCTAAAATTTGGATAGCAGCCGTCATCTTTAATGCTATCTAAAACACTCTCTAGCTTTTTTATAAATTTGGCGTCATAACCAGCTTTGACGCCTATCTCTTTTGCGATCTTGGCTTGTAAATTTATGGCGTCTTTTATATCAAAATATCTTATTTCTACTTTAGCCATTGCAAAATTCCTTTGATCTTTGTGTTTGCGGATATTAGTTTTTTGCTCTCATCTAGATAGTCCTCCGCACTCTCATAAAGGTGATCTGGTGCTATCAAACGTTCGTTTTTTACCTCCCAATCCAAAAAACTCCACTCATCTTCATACCAGTCATAATCAGGCTCCGCAGAATAATAGTAGCTATGCCCAATAACAATCAAATAATCAAGAATAGAATAACTTTTTTCATAGTCATTTAGTGTGTAAAAGGGTGGGTGTTTTTCTTTTGCAAAGTTATAGAAAAAATAGCTTCTATAGCTCCTCTTCTTTTTTGTGGGCTGTAGTTTGCCAGCACTTTTCATCTCGTCATGCAGGCTTTTTATATCTATCGCCCACCCTTTATCTGAAAAATTCTTTAAAATTTCTATCGCCACTATCTTAAAAGATGGCGTATCGTCCGCAAGAGTGGTTGCCTTTTTGATGATCTTTATTTTTTGATCATCGCTTAGCACGTTGTAGTCTAGCACATCTATAAGCTTCATTATTTCTTTTTCACGTGCTATAAATTGATCAAAAAAGCCATCCTTTGTCGCTTCGTCAAAGATATCCATTTGACTAAGGTTAAAATAGTGAATTGCCCTGTTTGGAAAAGGGCTTTTGTTAAAAATATCCCACATCATATCTTTATCAAATTTATAAACCATATTAAGTATGTTTTCAAACTGATAAAATGTTTTTACAAGGTCAGAGGCTCTTTGATAAAAGGCTTTTGTTAGTGAAATTTCACGCGGTAAGTGACGATACAGCTTTATTAGCTCATCAAATTCGTTAGTTTCGTTTATCAAGTCTGTGAATTCATCAAAAAAAGCTAGCTCATTTGATGTCTTTTTGAAGTTACCAAGCAAGATATTTTTACGTTGCTCTTTACTAAATTCTTTTTTCATGGCTTGCTTGAAAAACCTTATAGCCAGCTCGCTATCTTGCAAAAGCCATAAAACATGCCTACCAAGCTTAGCTAACATGCTGCTTCTATTTGTATCAAAAAGTGCTCTTTCATAAATTTCTCTAGTCAAGCCATCATCTTTTAGCTCAAATTTAGCAAGTTCGGCTAGTTTTAAATACTCTTTTGTGCTGGCTATATTGTCAAGCTGCTCGTAAATTTGATCTTTTGTTATTTTGCTCAATAATATTACTCATAACAGTTACACTCTGTATCATTTTTTCTAATTCTATATTTGTTTTGAAACTATTTGAAATAATATTTGATATTTCTTTAAACTTATTTAAATACATATCTAATATTAGTCTAATATCAAATATTTTTTCTCTATATTTTTCTTCTTCAATTTTTGTTATAACCATTTTAATTTTTTTATTTAATTCATTAATTATTTTTTTATATTCTTCATATTTCTGACTTGTCATTTCTTTATTGTGTACAACTTCATTTCTTATTTTTCTTATTTTATCAATCTCTTTTCTACTAAATTCTATTTTTATATCAGTAATGTCATTAAATATAACTTCCCACATAGTCTTTTCTGCATTATTATTTATAATCTTTACAATATCTTCCTTCGTAACTCCCTCTTTCTCATTTTCATTATTAACTTCTTTCATCATCTCTTCTATGCTTTTTAGATTTCTAGGTGTAAATAAGCATTCAATATAATTTTGAAATGTAAAATATTCAAGTCCCTTTTCAACAAGTTTATTAATATTATTATTATTTTTCTTTTTAATATCATCAATAACTTCTTTTGATATAAATCTATCATTCCACTCTATATCATATAATGATATCAATATTAAATATAGAAATTGTCTTAAATTCCTTTCAAAAATAGCTAAAGGTATCATTAGTTTACTACAATAATATTCTGCAGATCCATCATAGCAAATATTTATATAATAATTAACTCTATGTGCTGATTCTCGAATCTTTTTCTTAATCTCTTCAAGTGTTTGAGCCTCAAATTTATTATTATTATGACTTACCGTTTCTATTCTCATTCTTAATATATTTTTATTCTTTGATTCTATTCTTTTATATTTTATACTATTGTTACCATTTAATATTTCCTCTAATCCCCTTAGATCTTTTACTATAATTCCCTTTCTTTTTTTATGCATTATAATTATATCTAATAACATTTATCCTCCTTTACTCTATTAAAAATAGGCACATTATACATGTACCTATTCATTCTTCTATCTAGTTATTGTTAGGCTTACTATTATCTATAACCCTAGTATTATGAGTTATATTCCTTTCATTTTCTGGTACCTCTACCTTAGATATACTAAGTATTACTTCTGTTCTCTTCATATCCATTTTAGCATATGATTCAATACCTACTTCTATAATATCTTCAGGTTTTACATATTTTTCTATCTTTTCCTTGTTTTCCTTACTTATTGGTATTAATCTATCTTTTGAATATAATACTAATTTTCTAGGTTTTCCTTTTTCTAATAGCTCTTCTTCTATAGCCTTTTCTTCTTCTGCAACAATTGCATCATATTCTACATTTGTTATATCTTTTATCTTTTCTTTAGACATTTCATTTTTAATTAAAATCTTTTGTTCACCAACTTTAATTACAAGTGATGCTGTCTTTTTACCTTTTTCCAAATATCCTGTTATTGTTGAATTTATAAAATCGACTTTTGTTTTGTCATTTAAGTTTTCTACATTTATTCCCATTTCTTTTAACTTAGTTTTTATTTCAGATAACCTATTCATAATATTAAAATTATCTGAATTCTTTTCTAAGTCTGGATTTACCATAATTACCTTTGTTGTTAATTTCATTTCCGCAAATTCATAAATATTACTTTCTTCATCATCTGCTCCAAGCATAATTATAGCATCTAAATATTGTAGATTATTTTTACCTAAATATTGTAATATCTTAGCCTTATTTTCTTTCTTTCCTGCACCTATTAATATACCTCTTTCACCTATTTTTAATATTGATGAAAAATCATTATCAAGTGGTATAACTGTATAAGTAAAATCCTTCTTTTCTTCTACTACAACTGGATCTGCTGTTTCATCTGTAGGATTTGTACCAAATATATTCTTAAAATTTACATTTGATAAATTATCATTTTTAGGTATATTTATTTCTGTTTTAAATACATTTGATGCATTTGTTATACTATTCCTTAAATTTGCAGTTTCTTTTGGGTATCCTGAAATTGCTATATTTGCTATAAGTGCAGCTTCTAATAATAATTTTAATGAACTCATATTTTCTCCTTATTCAAATTATACCTTAATTATATCAAATATGTATAAAAATAAAAGGACATATCTTAAAGAATATGCCCTTTTTATATATTATATGTTTTCTGATATATATTCTACTACATCTTTTACTGTAACAATCTTTTCAACATCTTCATCTGGTATTTCTATACCAAATTCTTCTTCTAATGCCATTATAAATTCTACTATATCTAAAGAATCTGCCCCTAAATCATCTAAAAATGATGAATCCATTCTTACACTTGCTTCATCTATCCCTAATTGTTCAACTATTACAGTTTTTACCTTTTCAAATATTTCTTCTGTTTCCATTTCAATCCTCCAATTCACTTTTCTTTTTCTAATATATTATACATATCAATTATGAAATACTATGTCAACACTTTTTTATAATTTTTTTATTTCATTTTCAAAAAATTAAATTCATCTTATTCTTATATTAATAATACAAAATATACAAAAAGAACTTCGCTAACTAGCGAAGCTCTTTTATTTACCAAGATACTGTCTTAATCTTATTTATTTTTAAGCCATCTTGTCTAAACTTTATCCATAATAAAATAGTAAGATCACCTTTCTGTATCGCCAATATTGTATATGAATTACCTACTTTACCTACTGGTCTTAGATTAAACTCTAAATCTTCCAATTCTATTCCAGAATTACCTCCAAAATAATTGTCTAAATTTTCCTTTATCTTCTTTAATACCATAAATTCCATACTATCTCCTCCTTCAGAAAGTAATTACTTCCTGTATTATTTTAATATACCAACATTGTACTAAGTTAATATATATATGTCAAATATACTTTATATTAATTTTTTTAAAAGTCCTGCTATTGACTTTTTAGTAAGAACAATTTATTCTATTTTTATAAAGAGTTGGGACTCCCACTGACTACTACAGAGGGGGACAACTCTTTTTTATATAACTTTTTAATTAATTATTTCTCAAATAATTGAAAAATTTTATCAAATCTTTCAATTGTCTCCTTATCATATTCAAATTCTCCATTTTCTATTTTCTTTAATGCTTCCAAAGAATAGAATGCCTTTTCATTATTATAGTCCTCATTATTAATTCCTATTTTATTTTTATCGCTATCAGAAAATACATCTTCAATTGTAAATTTCTTTTTCTCAATAGGTAGAGTCTCGCCATCTATAAATACAATGTTAGATGAATCTATCGCAAGTTTATTTTTTAATAGTTTATATTGTTTTCTACCAGAATTATCTTGATCTAATATAACTTTAAAATTACATCCCCATCCTATAAAAATTGATGCAATATTATTAATATTATCAACACTTACCGATGGAATTATATTATAAATATTATTATTTTTCTTTATCTTTAAATAGCCTTTTATATAATTATAATCAGATATCCCTTCTGTTATAATACTACATTTCTTATTATCTAGTGATAAAATATTGTAATTGCTAATTCCCATTGCAGTTAAAATGGGAGTTAATGTTTCAGTTTTTGACCCCATTTTATGTGGAAGTGAATAATATTTATTAGCTATATTACTATTTCCTTTATCATCTTTTATAATTAATCTTGATCTATAAAGTTTATCTTCATAAATCATAAATGGTGAATGTGTAGTATAAATAATTTGATTATTTTTAGTTGCAAAATCCTCAAATAATTTTAAAACTTCTTTTTGTGCATTTATATGTAAATATACTCCGGGTTCATCTATCAAAATTATATAATTTTCAATATCAGTAGAATTTGTTTCAGACATTATTTGAATAAACATATTTAAATACCATTTTAAACCATTACTACGTTCTTCAAAATCCATGTATTTTTTTGTTGTTTTTATAGCAAAATTTAATGAATCATTTTCAAATATTGCTTTCATTTCAACCTTCTCTTGAGTATAAAATTTATTAAATTCTGCTATTATTTTTTCTAATTTCTCATTAAATTCTTCGCTAAAATTAAGTCTATCAGCTCCATTTGATATATCCCAATATTCCATTAAATCTTCTAATTTCATATCCATACAATTTAATAAGTGTTTTAACATTTCTTTACTCTTGCTGGAATCTTCTAAATAATTTTTAGCATATTTAGATTTTAATGAATAATCCTTAATCTCTATAAAATACGGTAATAATTCTTGAATTTCTTTTAAATATGAAATACATTTTTTTAAACATTCTGAAAATTCAGTATAATTAGAATTATTATATATTTTTTCTGTAATATTAATAACATAAGTATAATTTAAAAACATCTTTTTTTCTGATTCATTAATCATTTTTATAATATTATTAAAATTTCTTTTATCATCATTATTATAAAATAAATCAACAACATTTTTATTTAATTCATTAAGACTCTTTTTATTCTCTTGAAATATCTTGTTATTTTTTATTAAATCAGAAAATCCACCTTCAATATCAATATCATATTGATCATTTAATGTTATTTTAGTTTCTCCTACTATTTTATACTTTTTTTCTTCCTCTTTTGTAGGAATCAAAATAACACTAATAATTGGACGTTTTCCTGTATTTTTATTAATCTTTTGAAAAAATGATTTATCATTTATTCCACTTAAAGAAATTCCACTTAAACATTCTATTAAATTACTTTTACCTGATTCATTTTTTCCAATTATTGTATTTAAATCCTCCAAAATAAGAGTATTATTTTCTTCAGCAAAAGATTTATAATTTTCAATTTTTATTGATTTTAATTTCATATTTTATACCTCAATTCTTTAAAAATATCTATCAATAGAATGCAATTATAATTTTCAGGTATTCTCATACTTGTTACTTTTTATTATGATTTCTAACAAATTCCTAATTAGCATTATATCTATTAGAATATTCTTTATTTTTTTATTTATTTTCCCGTTAATACTATTGTAACATTTTTTATTAATTTTATTTTATTAATTAGAAATATAGTATTATTTATTCCTTTATATATCAAATTTACTTTTCTCACTCATTAATATTTAAATTTTTACAACAATATCATTTCAAAAAACTTTAATATTCAAATATACAAAAAAGTTAGTAACATAACCCCACTTACATCACTAACTTTTTTTATTATTTATGGAGCGGGTAGAGGGAATCGAACCCATATGGGTGGCAATTTGAACATATATCCACTTTCATATCTCCTTTTGCAGAGTGAGTTGTATATACTGTACCACATGCGCATGTAACTGTTACTTCTTTAAATTCTGGTTGTATTTCTTTGTTCATTTTATCTTCCTCTCTCTATTTTTTTATTCGAATAATTAATACCAATATATAATAACATAATAGTTTACTTTTATCAAGTAATTATTTTGCTTCTACATATTTGCCTTCTGAATCTAATTCCACTGTTTTTGATTTATTATTTAAATCAAGTAGCTTGTTTTTTATTTGTTCTTCTTTTATCTTATTTATTTCATCTTCTGTAAATACTTCTCTTGTTACTACTGAGCTTAACTGTTTTATAAACGGCATAGCTAAATTAAGCTTAACAATTACATTCATCAAACATAATATAATTGTTATAGTTATAAGTATCTTCTTCCAATTTCTTGCTAGCATATATTTTCCTCTTCTTTTAATACTATATATGTTATATTACCATAAATATACTTATTTTACAATCATCACTTTTTGATGTATAATTAAATTATGTAAAGTATTAATAGTTTTAAATAAAATTTTATTTAGGAGGAAATATCATGGCTCACTTTTTGTATGACATTTGCCTATTTCGGTGGGCAAAAATAGGTCCAATATATTTTGGGAACCTATTAATGGTAATATTATTCTTTGGAGGGCCAATGCTTTTTGCATGGCTCAATCAGAAGGGATACAATATAGTTGAGATTGCTATTTGGAGCTTCAAATATGTTATTAGTTATGTACTAGATTTGTTCTTTAACTATATTTTTAATAATTATAATTTGAGAAATAAGACAATAATTATAATGCTATTATCATTATTTATCCCCAATAACATTATTAGATTTATTATTATATTAATTTTAAGTTTTACAATAATAAGTCAAAATATAGAATATCAAAAGGAAAAATATTTTAAAGAATATAAATTCAGTAAAAAAATATATTTCTTCATATATATAGGGATTTTAGTAATGTTACTTTTTATATTAAAATATCCTTTATTTATAAAAACAGTTTCACCATTAATAGTAATTATCCATATATTTTATTGGTATTGGTTTAAATCAAAAAAATAGCACCTATTTGGTGCTATTTTTCATATTAAAATTATTTATTATTAATAATATTATATTATCTAATTAATTATTTCTTATATATTTCTTATATATTTCTTATATATTTTTTATCTTAAAATAATCACAATATTTTGTTATAGTACATCTTTCACATTCTGGCCTTCTTGCCTTACATGTATATCTACCATGCCAAACACATAAATGGTTTGCATCAAAATAATCTTCCTTATCAAGTTTTTTTCAATCCTATTACAAATTCTTTTAGCATGTGTGTCTATTGCTACACCTTGTGGATTGTGAAATGCTTCTAACATTATAACATTTGCAGATTTCCTACCTATTCCTGGAAGCTCCATAAGTTCTTCCATATTATCAGGTATATTTCCATCATATTCTTTTACTACTTTTTCTGATAATTTTTTAATATTTTTAGCTTTTGTCTTATATAATCCACATGATGAAATATATTTTTCTATTTCTTCTACTGTTAGTTTATTCATTTCTTTTGCATTTGGTGCTATTTTAAATAATTCTTTTGTAACTATATTTACCCTAGCATCTGTACATTGTGCAGATAATAATACTGCTATTGCCATTTGAAAAGGATTAGAAAAATCCAGTGAGCATTCAGCTTCTGGATATGTTTCTTTCAATATTTTTATTATATTTTTAACATCTTTTTTAGATTTCATTATAATATTCCTTTTTTCTTTAATGTTCTTATATATGATGTACTTACATTTAATTTAATGAAATCTCCTCCAGTTGTTTCAAATCTTACTGTTTTTATGTTTGGTTTAACTGTTCTTTTTGCTCTCTTACTTACTTGTGAACGATTTATACTTATTCTACGTCCCATTGTTGTACCTTTTCCTGTTAATTCACATCTAGCCATTTTTTATGGTTCCTCCTTCCATCTAGTTTCTAATATACTTTAATACGAAAATTATAACACAACACTATAATAAAATCAAATTTCATTATTTAGTTGCAATATATCTAATTATTTTTCATATTTACTCTTATATATTATATTCTTTTTCTTTCCTTTTTCATCAAATGTATAGAACTGTCCATCAATTACTTGGTCTATAAACAGTTTACCATTTAAGTGATCTATTTCATGTTGTATTGCTTGTGCTAAAAGTCCTTCTGCTTTTATAGTTTTCTTTTCACCTTTTTTAGTATAATATTCAGCTTCTGTAAAATGATATCTTCTAACATTTCCGAAATATTTCTGGAAAACTTAAACATCCTTCACTTAATATTACTTCTTTTTCTAATTTAGTAATCTTTGGATTTATCATTTCAAGTTTTTGTCCCTCTTCACCTGTATCAATTACTAAAATTCTTTTTAAAATACCTACTTGTGGTGCTGCAAGACCTACTCCATTATACTTATACATTGTTTCAAACATATCTGATACTATCTGTTCTATAGTTTCATCAAATATTTCAACATCTCTCGATTTCTTGTATAATATCATATCACCATCATATCTCAAATTTCTTATAGCCATTTTAAATTCCTGTTTCTTCTATTATTTTTTTAAGTACATTTTTTGAATGTTTTAATTTTTCAACTTCTTCTGTTGAAAGTGGAGGACAAACATCTAGAATTGGTCCTTTTCTTCCTACAACATATGGTTTTGAATAATATACTTGTTCTTTTTCATCTAATGCTGATATTGTAAGTATTGAGTTTTCGTCTCTTAAAATTGCTGCAACTATTCTTTTTACTGATAATGCTATTGCATAATTAGTGTATCCTTTAGCTCTTATAATTTCATATGCCGCATTTTTTACTTTTTGATGTATTTTTTCTTCTAGTTCATGTGTATCTAATTTCTCTCTTCTACAATATTCTGATATACTCATATTCCCTATATGTGCACTTGACCAAATTGGAAATTCTGTATCGCCATGTTCCCCAATTATATATGCATGAACATTTCTTGCATCAATATCAAATTCTTCTGATAATGCATATCTTAATCTTGAACTATCTAAAACAGTACCACTTCCTATAACTCTATTTTTAGGGAATCCTGATAACTTATATGTTATATATGTTAATATATCTACTGGATTTGCAACTACAAGTAATATTGCATTTGGTGAATATGCTGCAATTGGTGGAATTAAATTTTTAAATATTTCAACATTTCTTTTTACTAAATCTAATCTTGTTTCACCTGTTCTTTGATTAGCACCTGCTGTTATTATTATAATATCACTATCTTTAGTTGCTTCTGCATCACCTTCTATTAAGTTAACTGGTTTAACAAATGCTGCTCCATGTGCTAAATCTAATATTTCTCCTTTTGCTTTTTCTCTATTTATATCTACTAATACTATTTCAGATGCGAGTCCTGAATCCATTAGTGCAAATACTGTTGCAGAACCTACAAATCCTGCTCCTATTACTGATATTTTATTTGTTTTTTTCATATTTATTCCTTTCTGTAATTGCCTTACTATTTATTATATAATTTAGAAATAATTTCTTTAAACTCTTTTTCTAGTTCTAATATTATTTCCTTATTTTCTTCTGTTCTTTCCATTAAAACTAAGCTTTTTTCAATCATTTTCATTCTTTCTTCTAATGTCCTGTTTTCAAAACTTTTAAGAACTATCATAGGGTCTTTCTCTTCTATGTTCATATCTGATTTAAATATATTATCATCTCTTGATAATATTTCTGTTATCTTTTTTGATATTTCTTCATCTAACAACAATTTATCAATAAGTTTAACCTCATCTAAATCTATGTTTTGAATTATATTTTCTATTGTCTTCCTATTTAACTCATCAGATATTACTGATAATGAAATATTATTTTTAAAATTTACCCTAGCACTTTTATTATATATTAATACTTTTATTAATATAAGCTCTTCAGTATATTTTTTTATTTTTTCTGCTTTTTCTTTATCATTTTCTAAGTCTTTTTCCGTTTCTTTTTTCACATTTTCTAAAAAAGCTTCTGCTGAAATTCCATCTGTTTTAATATTTTTTTCTTTTTTCTCTATTTCTAAATATATTGATTCAGCAGATATCCCATATTTTTTTGATATCTCTTTTATGTATATATCTCTTTCTGCAGAATTTCTTATTTTCAAAAGTAATTCTAAGACTTCTCCCATGAATTTTACCTTATCTGAAATATTTTCTAAATTATATTTCTTAGAAACATTTTCCAGTTTAAATTCAAATAATGATATACTATTTTTTACTTGTTTCAAAAAACTTTCTTTTCCAAATTTAATTATATATTCATCTGGATCTTTGGCTCCTTCATATTTTACAACTCTTACATCTGCCCCAAGTTTATCTAAAATATCTAGTCCTCTTATTGTTGCTTCTTCTCCTGCTGCATCACTATCATATGCGATCTTAACATTTTTTGTATATCTTAATATAAGTCTTGCTTGTTTTTCTGTAAGTGCTGTCCCCATTGATGCAACTACATTTCTAATATCTCTTTGATGTAATGATATTGCATCCATATTCCCTTCTACAATAATCATTTCATTTCTTGAATAATTTTTTGCAATATCAAGTCCATATAAGTTATTTCCTTTAGAATACACTATATTTTCATTTGTATTTATATATTTTGCAACATCTAAATTATCATCTAATTTTCTACCTGTAAAACCTATAACTCTACCTTTTATATCTTTTAATGTAAACATTAAACGATTTATAAATCTGTCTACTATAGAATTATTATCTCTTCTATATGCAAGTCCAACTGCAATTATATCCTCTTCTTTTATTCCATGTGAAACTAAATATTTAACAAGACCAATTTTACTATATCCTATTTTAAAATCAATAATCATTTGTTTATTCAATTTTCTTTTTTTAACATATTCTTGAGCTAGTTTATTTGTTTTATCATTTACATCTACAAGTGATTTCATAAAATAATTTGATGCCATTTCATTAATCTTATATGCCATCTCTTTTTTCTTTTCTTGTTTTATATCATAATATGTATCTTGTACTTTAGGAAGTTCTATTCTCGCTCTTTCTGCAAGTATTTCAATAGCTTCTCTAAAACTTATATTTTCTATATTTTGTAAAAACTGTATAACTGTTCCTCCATTATGACATCCAAAACAATGATATACTTGTTTTGTTTCAGATACTGCAAAAGATGGAGTCTTCTCTCTATGAAATGGACATAGTCCAAAATATGTAGTTCCTTTTCTTTTTAAAGTAACATATTGTCCTATTACATCTACTATATTATTTGAATCTTTTATCCTTTCAATTAGTTCATTAGAATAATTCATTAAACATTTCCTTTGCTCATTTTAGTATTTCCACATATATATAATATCACATTTTCATTGTTTTTTATACCTTTTATTTTCACTACAAAAAAGCTTAATACATTTCTCAAACCTATTACTCCTAAAAAAATGTATAATGGTACATATATAAATATATATCTTGATCTTGCTTCAAATAATATTTCAAATATAAACAGGCCTATTATACCTAATATAACAATACTAATTTTTGTAGATTTACCATCATTATATGAAAACATATTAAAAATTAATATTCCAATCCACAAACATTGCATTATTTGTGTATATATCATATTATATTTTCCATTTTCATAATATATATTTTTTAGAAATTTACTTAATTCTTTATTTATTCCTTCTATATTATATTCTTTTCTTATGTATACAAATGTTGCAACTCCTGAAAATGTTCCATCATTATAATTTGTTAAAATTTTTCTTGCTATTTGGTTTATTACTCCACCTAGCCCCATTTCAGTTATTCTTCTTTTTAATTCTTCTATATTTGCTTTTTCTCTATCTTTAAGTTTTTCATATTTACCTGAAAAGTTTTCATCTTTAACTGTAAATACACCTTTTGATTCTGTATTCCATCCAAGCATTGCATAATGTGTTATATTAAATCTTTTTTCTTTATCAACATTTATTCCCATACTGTTATTTGCTTTTTTTATATATGTATATATAAGAAATCCTGTAATTATTATTAATATACTTAAAATAATATAATATATTATCTCTTTCTTTATTCTTTCTCTTCTTACTCTTCTCCCATTTTCACGATCTTCATTCTTATTTTTTATAATCATATATGTTAAATAAGAGATATTTAATATTTTAATAATTACATATGATATTGATATTATTATAATTTGTGGTTTTATATAATATCCTAAAATACTTAAATTTGTAAAAAGTAATATTAATATTATCCTACTTATACTACTCTTTTGTAATAATTTATTTTTTTCTTTATCATCATTTATCTTATTTTTATCTTTCTTTATATCTTTATCTTTTTCTAATTTAAATATTATATATGTTAATATAAGACTTAAAAACATTCCTATTCCATCTGAATATGTAAGTACAATATGTGGAGATAATCCTCCAATTAACATATATATTATCCATGTACATATACTATATATCTTATATTTTTCTTTAAAATACATATCTGCTATTTTATATATTAAAAATCCACCTACAGAAAACATTATACTTTGAATAAAAAGTAATAAGAAATATCCATTCTGAATTCCTATTACTTCTCCTATCTTATACACATTTAAAAATATATATGTTAAAAAAAGATTATTTGCATATCTTGAATAATATCCATTCATTATTTTATCTGTATTATTAGTTATAATATATTCTACATTTTTAAGAACAATATCTATATCCCATCCTGGTCTATATGCATAATGTATACTTATATAATATAATAAGGGAATACATAATATTGTTAAACAAATAATTATTATATCAATATTATTATATTTCCTTATTTTTATAATCTTATTAAATATTAAATATACTATTCCGAATTATTGTTAAATATATGATTATACCAATAAGACCATATTCTATATTATTTAAAAACATTTTCTTTTTTGTTGCATATTCTATCATTCTTGATAAAAATAATATTGTAAGTATTATAATATAACTTGCAGAATATATTGCTTCAATAAGCTTATTTAACTTTTTCATATATATCACTTTCAACCAAGCTCTATTTTAGAAACATCCATTTTTTCACCTATTGATATTATAACTTTTTTCCTTAATCCTTTTTCTTCATATGTAAGTCCAATTGGGATTACTGGTATTTTTTTCTTTATACCTATAAGTATGCTTCCTTTTTTTATCTCCCCTGTCTTAGTAAGTCCTTTTCTTGTTCCTTCTGGAAATATTCCGTAAAATTCCATCATTGTTTATAACCTCATATGCCTTTTTTATTCCCAGACTATCTCTACCATCTCTTTTAAGTGGAATTAAATCAAATAAGTATTTTAATATTCCTCCTATAGCAAACATCTTAATATTTTCTTCTTTTGTCATATATATAATATCTTGGTCTAATAAAAATACTCTTAAAAATATAGCATCAAGTGCTGATATATGATTTGGCGTAATTATATATGGCTTTTCTATCTTTAAGTTTTCTCTCCCTTTAATTTTTACATTAAAACAAATTGAAAATATAATTCTCATAATTATCAAAACAATATATTTTAATATTTGTTTAAATATATTTGAAACTTTTTTTAATACTTTTTTCACATGCTGCCTCTATTTCTTTTCACCGATCTTATTATTTTCTATCAAATATAATATTTCATACCAACTATTTACTCTTTGATGATTTTTTATATTTTTATTATATATACAATCAAAAACAATAATATTACAATCTTCTTCAATTTTCTTAATATTTTTTTCATAATCTTCTATCATTAAATCTATATTATTTTCATTAATGATTTTCTTCTTATCTTTTTCAAAAAATATCTCATCATAATATATATCATTTTCTTTAAGCCATTTTTTTGTTATATCTTTTAAATAACTATATAATTCTTTTTCTGAAATCCCTCTTGCTGTTATTATATATATGTTATGTCCATGTTCTTTTAATTTTTTTATAACCTCAGATGCAAATATCCTTGCAGGAGCTTTTGTATAATAATTAAACATATACTTATCCCAAAACTCATGTTCATCATCTCTATTCCATTTAAATATCTCATAAGTTTCATATTTTTCTCTATCTATATCTTCTAAGCTTCTTCCTTTGTCATATAATAATTTTGAACCATATTCAAAAACATATGGTTCTATATCTGCAAGTACTCCATCTATATCTATTCCTATATTCATTTTCTACCTTTTCTACTACAATTTAAATTATCTATTTTTCTATATACTATATATCACAGAACTTTTCTATTGCTTCTGAAACTCCTTCTTCTTCATTTGATTTTGTTACATAATCTGCTTTTAATTTTACTTTATCCCATGAATTCCCCATTGCAACTCCAATTCCTGAGTTTTCTATCATCTTAATATCATTTATATTATCACCTATTGCCATTATTTCTTTTCTCTGTATATTGAGAATTTCTTTTAATTTTTCTATTGCTCTCCATTTATTAACATCTTTTGCAGATATCTCTGTATAATAATATGATATTTCAACATTATTGGGTCCATCTTTTATAACTTTTCTAGTTATAAAACTTGTGTCTAATACTTCTATATTTTCTAACTTTTTCAATTTAAACAAGATATTATTAAATACTAATTCAGAATCATCACAAATTGTCATCTTTAAAAAATCTTTTATATTATTTCTTATAATATATTCTTTCATATCATTAACAATAGTAATATTTGTCCTTTTTTCTTTCTCTTTATACATATTATCTTTATGATAAAAAAGTAAATTATATTGAAGTTTTTCAGCTAAGATTTCTTCTTGAATTTTCTCTACAAATATTAATAATTTTAAATACTGTTTCAATATCTAAAAAACCTTTCCATAGGGGCTTCTCTTCTTTCATATCATATAATATGCTTCCATTTCCACATATTACATATCTTGAAGTTCCGAAGCTCTTTTGAAAAAGTTACTGCAGACTTTAATGGTCTTCCTGTTGTTATCACTATTTGTATATCTTTTGCTTTTGCTCTTTTAAAAGTTTCAATAGTTCTTGATGAAACTTGTCCTTCATTATCTAAAAGTGTTCCATCAAGATCTATATTAACCATTTTAATCATATTCCCTCACTTTATTAAATTTCAGGTTCTACTATTCCAAAATTCTTACCATCTTTTAATTTAAATATTACATTTACTTTATTTGTTTCAATATCTATAAATGTTAAGAATAATTGTTTCTTTTGTGATGATAATAATATTTTAGCATTTTCCTTATCCATTGGTCTTACTTCATATGTTTGATATTTTATAATTTCATTTTCTATTTCTGTATCATTTCCATCATCTTCTGTATCAAGTATCATCACTTTTTTCATTGCTTTTTCATTTATATCTTTTTCTTTTACAACTTGTCTTTCTAAGATATCTACAACTTTATCTATTCCAGCATAAAGGTCTTCATTTTCTGTAATTGCTCTAAAATTTTTCTTTCCTGTATTTACTGAAACTTGTACAATCTTATTTTTTCCTTCTTCTTTTAATTGTACACTTACTTTAATAACATCATTAAAATATTTCTTTAATTTTGCTAATCTTTTTTCAATATATTCCTTTATTGATTCTGTTGGTTTTAAATCTTTACCATTTACTTCTAGTTCCATAATATCCTCCTTAAACATTATTATTATACAATAAATATATCACTACTAGCTCAAGTTTTCAATATACATAACTTATAGTCTATATTATATTCATAACAATTAAATAATAAAAAATATAAAATAAGGACTGTATTATTAAATACAGTCCTTATACCAAAATTTATAATCATACACTCCATATATTTTATATACATTATATATAATTTATATCTTTTCACATTTCTATTATTTTTTTATCTATTATTTATCTTTAAAGTTAAATAGAAAAGAATAATATTCTAATACCATATATCATTAACATATGTACTGGGTAAATTGAATATTTTAAAAGTTTTATCCAATTATTTTCCCTACTATCTTTCTTATTTCTACTTATCATAATCATATTATTATAAAGTATATATATGATTGGTAATGCAAGTATTGAATATAGTTGTATAGAATATAATCCAACTAATTGGAAGAAATCTCCCTTTGCCCCAATAGCCATATATAATACATAACTCATGTTTAAAATTGCCATTACTACTATTTGTTTTATCTTATTTTTTATAGGAATGAAATAGAACATTAAAATCAAGAAATATGAATAAAATCCTCCATCAAACCCAAAAGTTTCTGATATATATACTGATAATAATATTAATAATGATATATTTAATGTTCCATATTTTTCCTTTTTATTTTTATCTAATATATATATTGATATTGCACCTAAAAGTAATGTAAATCCAACATTAAATAATGATGTAAAATGATTAAATATTCTTAATATTTTTTCAAATTCAGTTACTTCTGACATACCTACAGGCATTCCTTTTATCATTAATATATAAGGTATTTGTGATACCAATGAAAAAATTCCCAGCCTTATAATATAATTTTTCTTAGATTTTGTTTTTTTCATCCCTTCTACTATTAGAAAAGCAAATATTGGTAATGCTATTCTACCGTAATAATGGATTTGTACTATAATAACTTGGTGCTAAAAATTTTACTATATGATCTATAAACATTGTTAAATATGCTATTAATTCCATTATTTCCTCCTTCTTATAACATATCTATTTAGTTTTTAAGTTTGTGATAATAAAAATATCACAAACTTAAAAGACT
>QWCI01001148.1_pt1 | contig 17907 bp, 14 predicted proteins | sample 1972541 | NCBI WGS metagenome assembly QWCI01 (sample SAMN09866712, study PRJNA288562) | Human oral metagenome isolate term3_saliva, whole genome shotgun sequencing... | isolation source: mouth | host: Homo sapiens | place: USA: California | reverse complement strand
TCGTTCTTACTTAGCGGAGGATACAGGGTGTTTAGCCAAGCCTCGGGGGCTATATGGGGCGCTTTTCCTATAAGGATTGCACCGGTGGATTGGGATTCTCCAATACCCTGGTTCTGAAATCTATAAATTAAATCCCTATATGTTTTATTCATATTCTATTTTTCTATATACGCTATACTTTCGAAGGAAGAGAGCGTAGATGGATAAGCCGATGCAAAGCCTTGCTTAAACCGAATAGGAATGACGATAAAGTGGATAGTTGCTGCTCCTCGCGTAACGGAGTAAAGGCGGTGCGCAGAAAGAGTGGTCCTGAGACTTAATCGGCAGTCTTTACATATTTGCGTTTCGCGCTATATTCGTCAATGTCAATGCGAATGATGTCTACGCGATGAAAAGATTTCTCAGCATATTTAGCCCCTATCTCTTGATCGTTGGGCGAGAGTTTGGCTATCAATAGATGCAGTGCGTTCATCTTTTCTTCTTCAGATAGATCAATGCGAGCACGCCCCGACAGGAGTACGCTCTCATATTCAGTTGTAAATTTGTTGGGTAAGAGGTGGGTTCGGCCAACTATGCAGAATGTCACTTCAGGGTGCACTGCCAATGCTTCCAACTTTCGCCCTTCGGGCGCGCAATGTAAATAGATTGAATGATTGCCGTCCCAAACATAATTAAGTGGGATGCCGTAGGGCTTGCCTTCGGCAGAGATCATAGAAAGGAAGCCATATTCAGCCGATTTGATTAGTTCTAAGGCGCGCGCTTCGTCCATAAGGCGGTCGCGACGCCGCACATTGTCATTATTATACCTCATCATTGTTAAGCGTATGATTGTGTTTAATGTTCTTCTTTTCTATATAGGCTTGTACGGCCCTTGCGGCCGTGCGGCGCAGATTAACTTTGGCGCACTCTGGTTGCAGTGCTTCGGAGAGGGGAGTGGTAGGCGGCGTCACGGCCAATACTTCAGCGAAGCCGGCTGCCTTGAGTGTATCGGCGTTGTCCACTGCTCCGGCCAATAGATATACAGGTTTTTGATACGTAGCAGTGGCCTGTAATACGCCGTGCGGCACTTTTCCGCCCAACGTTTGCGCATCCGCGTGTCCTTCGCCTGTCAAGATAAGGTCAGCTTGTGATGCTTGCGCCGCAAAGTCAGCATCAGCCAGCACAAAGTCGATGCCGCGTTTGATTGTTGCGCCCATTGTTGCTACCAAACTACCCGCAGTGCCGCCTGCCGCGCCTGCACCGGGACATTGGTGCAGACTGACGCCCCACTGCTTTTGATACAGATCGGCCAGATGGGTAAGGGCTGTTTCAATGCAGTCCACTTCTTGCGGGCTTGCTCCTTTTTGTGGGGCGAAAGTATGCGCTGCGCCGCGCGGGCCGCAGAGCGGATTATCGACGTCGCAGAGTAGGAGGATACGACACTTACGCCAGAGCGGAGAGACTGCCGCCGTATCAATGCTCGCTATGCGATGAAAATCATCAATCCTATCAGCCACTTCGCACCCCATTCGATCCAAAAAGCGAACGCCTAAACTTCGCAGCAAGCCTACGCCCCCATCGCTCGTAGCGCTTCCTCCTAGTCCGAGAAGCAAAGTCGTGCAGCCATGATCTAAGGCATCGAGCATCAATTGCCCCGTACCGCGCGTCGTGCGCCCCAAGATGGAAGAGGCCCCATTACATGTGAGCGCATAGCCGGAAGCCGCTGCCAGTTCAATGACAGCCGTTTGCCGCTCTTCATCGAAAGCATAGGCGGCGCGCACGGGGCAACCTTCCGGCCCTTCGACCTCCTTATATATAATATTGTGTGGGTGGCGAGCAGCCAATACGTCCGTTAAACCTTCACCTCCATCACTCAAAGGGCAAAGAGAGAGTGTGGCATCGGTCACCACGCTCCGAACACCTTCGGCCATCGCCTGCGCCACGGCAGAAGCAGACAGGCAAGCTTTGAAAGAGTCGGGTGCAATGAGTAAATGTAGCGGCATAATCAGAAGAATCTATTGTTTATGATGTGCAGAATTACACAATTCCGCGCAAATACAGAAGTAAATCTGCAAAAAATAGGTATCAATGACGGATGAAATGCTTAAAAGTTGCAGCATATAGGTTCTTAAATAATGCTAAATAATCGCGGCGCAAATTTTAATGGGTTCCTTTCGTAAGCAAGTGAAAACAAGTGTGTTAAAACAGGAATCTGCTTTTCGCGCACAGAAGGGTATACGTGCAAAAAACTAAAAGGTGCTTGTTAACTACGATGATTTTTGTAATTTAGCACAGTATTAAGAAAGTCGAATCCTATAAATAAAGACGACAAAGTGAGACTAAGAAATACGATTACGGCCTTAGCGTTTGGCATTTTCTCCTGCTACTGCGCACAAGCCACAAATATTGAAAGAAAGACGACATTTGACGTAACAATCGATCAGGATGCAGACGATGATCCTGAGAAAGCAGAAAGCATCGTACAGACCGCTTTACAATATATAGGCACTCGCTACCGCGCAGGACAAAGTAGCCCAAGTGGTTTCGATTGCTCAGGTTTCACGAGTTACGTTTATAAGAAAGAGAATTTGAGCATTACGCGCTCTTCGCGCACACAATATAGAGAAGGAGCCCCCATTACGCAGATTGCAGACTTACAGAAGGGCGACTTAGTCTTCTTCGGGCGAGGGCGCAATCGTCATAACGTAGGCCACGTAGGCATCGTAACTGACGTCTCCGCAGATGGAAATAGTTTTAAGTTTATCCACGCAAGTCGCACGGGGGTCAAAATAGACAATTCCAACTCGGCCTATTATAGCGCACGTTACATCGGTGCGCGACGTATCTTAGAAAAGTAGTAAATCAATCATCCATAAGATCGCGACAAGTGCTTCTTCTTTCAGAATAAGGACTTGCCGCGATTAATGTTTTAGGAATTATGCATTTTATATCTTTAGTTGAGCTGCCCCCAGTCAGTGTCTCGCGCTTGGATCGCATGTTAGATAAACTGCTTGATGGCAGTATTATGATAGGGCAGCGCATACTGATTGCGCTCGTTGTTTTTATTATAGGGCGCTATGTAGTTAAGTTGCTCAATCGCGTGTTTCGGCATGTGCTTGAGCGCAGCACGATAGACCCCGGCGTACAGAGCTTCTTGCGGAGCTTAGTCAATATCGTCCTGCTCATCCTGCTCATTCTCTCCGTCGTTGGCGCCTTAGGAATTAACACGACGTCGTTAGCCGCCCTCTTGGCCTCAGCCGGCGTTGCTATTGGTATGGCGCTATCCGGCAATTTGCAGAACGTAGCCGGAGGTATAGTGATCTTACTTTTCAAACCTTATAAGGTGGGCGACTATATTGAGGCACAAGGCAATGAGGGGACGGTGAAAGAAATTTTGCTTTTCCATACAATTGTCATGACGGTCGATCTGCGTACAATATATATCCCTAACGGCCAGATGTCAACTACGGTCGTGATCAATCAGTCTAGGTCTGAGCTCCGTCGTGCGCAGTGGGTTGTCGGTATTGAGTATGGTAACGACATCGCTCATGCGAAAAAGGTCATACAGAATTGCTTGGATGCTGAGCCTCGCCTGCTTCGAGAGCCAACGTCAGAGGCGGGCGAACCTTTGGACCCCTTCTTTATTGAAGTGACCAACCTCAACGCCAGCAGTGTCGACATTACGGTACGAGCTTACGTTAAGCGAGCTGACTATTTAGATGTTTGTTTTAAGATGAATGAGGCGATTTATGCAGCAATAGATGCAGATCCTACACTCAACATTCCCTTTCCGACCAAAACGCTCCATATTGTCAATAAGCAATAAGCTATTTCAGCTATTTATCCATAAGCGGCAGGGCGATCTTTTCGCTTCTGTCGCTTAATTGTATGCCTATTCGCCTGATGATCATCTGAAGAAAACGGGAAAACACACATAATTTCTAAACAAATGCGCGCGTAATTTGCCTAATTGAAATAAATGCCTAAATTTGCCCGCAGTACTACACAAAATAACTTACTAATTGGTAACTCTCTATCGGTTATGGAAAATTCATTTCAATACAACGCGAATGACGTTGTACGTTATCTGAACAAGCCCACAGCGGAATTCACGAAAGCCGACATTGTTCGCTTTATCAGCGAAAATGGCATTCGTATGGTCAACTTCCTTTATCCTGCCGGCGATGGACGTTTGAAGACATTGAACTTCGTAATTACAGATATGAACTATCTTGATACAATCCTCACTTGCGGTGAGCGTGTTGACGGTTCAAGTCTGTTCAAGTCTGTTCAAGCATCCAGCTCAGACCTTTATGTGTTGCCGCGTTTCTCCACGGCTTTCGTTGATCCTTTTGCTGAGATTCCTACGCTTGCTTTGCTTTGCGGCTTCTTCGATGCTGAAGGCAATCCTTTGGCAAGTGGTCCGGAGCAGACACTCAAGAAAGCAGCAGCTGCTTTTACAAAGACTACAGGCTTTGAGTTCGAAGCAATGGGTGAGTTAATGGGTGAGTTGGAATACTATGTGATTATGCCTGAGACCGATGCTTTCCCTGCAACGGACCAACGCAACTATCACGAAAGCGATCCTTTCGCTAAGACCAATACTTTCCGCGTAAAATGTATGGACGCCATTGCGCGTGCCGGCGGTCAGATTAAATATGGTCACTCTGAGGTAGGCAACTTCCGCTTGAACGGATTCATCTACGAGCAAAACGAGATAGAATTCCTCCCCGTTAATGTTGTCGATGCAGCTGATCAGCTCGTCGTAGCTAAATGGATTATCCGCAACATGGCCTTCCAAGAGGGCTACAATGTAACCTTCGCTCCGAAGATTACGACAGGTAAAGCAGGTAGCGGCCTCCATATTCATATGCGCTTAGTGCAGAATGGCAAAAACTTGATGCTTGAGAATGGCGAATTGAGCGACAACGCGAAGAAAGCTATTGCAGGTATGATGGATTTGGCTCCGAGTTTGACGGCATTCGGCAACAAGAACCCGACGTCTTACTTCCGCCTCGTGCCTCACCAAGAAGCTCCGACAAACATTTGCTGGGGCTTGCGCAACCGCTCTGCATTGGTACGCGTACCCCTTGGCTGGGCTAAGGATGTGGATATGAGCCACAAGGCAAATCCGCAACAACCGATGGAGCACTACGATACTTCTATGAAGCAAACGGTTGAGATCCGTAACGGCGATGGTAGTGCAGATCTTTACCAACTCTTGGCCGGCCTTTGCGTAGCTTGCCGCCACGGCTTTGAAATGCCCGATGCGCTCGAAGTAGCAGAAAAGACTTTCGTAGCAGTGAACATCCACGATCCGAAGAATGCTGCTGTCTTAGAGAAGATCAACTCTTTGCCTGATAGCTGTGTGGCTTCTGCTGACTGCCTTGAGCGTCAACGCAAGGTATATGAGGAGCAAGGCATCTTCAGTGCAGCGATGATCGATGGTATCATCAAAGAATTGCGTGATTACAATGATAAGACGCTCCGCGCTGATATCGAAAATAATCCGGAAGCACAACTCGAACTCGTACAACGCTTCTTCCACTGCGGATAAGCCTTCGTGCAAAAAAACGACAACTAATTTCAGCGGCCCGCCTCCTATTAGGAAGCGGGCCGCTATCGTAGTCTGTGCCGATAGAGCTATAACATGGATCTTTTGCTGATGTCGACTTTTCGTCAATGACTTCACTCTTTATTTCGCCCTAATTCCGGCTACTGATTGCTACTTTCTTCGATCAAGTTGCCCATCATAAACACCTGCTTTCCACCTCTGTTTTATGGCTTACTTATACCTTGTATTTGCCTCTTCGGTCAAGATTTTTCCTTCCTCCGTAGCCCCTAAAAATTAGCTTAGGAGAAAGTAAAAATTGTCTTAGCAGAAAATTTAAACACGCCTTAGGCCAGGAAAAATTGTCTCCTAAGACAATTTTTCTTTTCTTAGGAGAAAGTTTTAGCGCACTTATGGGCCTTGAAATTCAGTGTGTTATGAAAGGTATTTTTTGCTGTTTGGCCTCTGAACGTCGTTCCTCTTACTATTTTTGATGTAAATGTTTTTCTTAGTCGTTTGTAGGCGTGTATCTGTGCTCGCTTCATCGCTCTTTCTCCTCCTATTGATAGGTGTGTAAGCACAGAGTCAAATCAAAAAATTCCTTATCCGGCGAAAGGGCACAGATAAGGAATCTTCGGGAAGAGGCAGCTTGTGGCGCCTATTGTAAGTTGTACGTATGCACGCTCGAGCCTTGGGCAGACGGGAGAAAGTTGATGCCCCACCAACACATCTGTAAAAGACAAAAAGAGATGATTAGCGTCCAAAGTGCGGGTCGCAGATTGTGCGGCTTATACCAGCGATAATGGATATAGATGAGGTAAGCCAGCCAAGTGATTGCCGCCCACGTCTCCTTCGGATCCCAACTCCAATAGTGCCCCCAAGCTTCTTTTGCCCAGAGTGCGCCCATCAGCATGCCGAGCGTCATAAACGAAAGTCCGACATTGGCAAGGTCGTCTGTGATGTGTATTTCTTTTTCCGTGACTTCGCTTTTCTTGAAAAACAAGAGATAGAGCGACATCAAAGCAGCTGCTCCCAAGAGTGCATAAGCCATCATATAGACGATTACGTGCGGGGCAAACCAAGGACTTTGGAGTGCCGGCATCAGCGTCTTAGAGTGTATCTCAGGTTTGAAAATGTTGATACAAATAAAGACGGTGGATAGGATCGTGGAGAAACTAAGAATCCACTTATAACGCCAGCGACTGTAAACAATAATGCCTGCCAAGGGAAGGAAGAAACTGTACCAAAGGCGCGTTTCGCCCATCGTGCGGAGGGGAGGGCGCTCCAGGCTGATCCACATCAATACAATATAGGTGAAGAATATGGCTAAACCGACTCCCGTCGTTGCAAAAGCAAGTTTGCGTTTATCTTTCCAAGCGCCCCAAGCACCTGTGGACCAACACAGGACGGAAGCGATGGCAAACAGGATAAAATGATTCCAACTTATCATCTTGTGACCTCCTCTCTTTTCTTGCGGCCTGCCGTGAGAAACATACCGACAGCGCCGATTAACAACATAAAGATACCTACATAGACAATGGGAAGCCAAGGATCCGTAACGAGTTCGAAGACACTCACATTGCTCCATTTGCCCATTTGCTCGTTATAGCTGAGCTGATATATTTTCCATCCGGAAATAGAAAAAGGCTTGTTGACCTCTATCTCGGTTTGAATATTCTGCCCATCCATCGTGTAGATGTCGACCAAGGAGGCGTAGCGGCGCGGCTCGCGGTTGGGCATTACGATTGTATGCTCATTGTCGAGTTTCAGAGGCGCTTCGCTCTGTACATAGCCCTCGTTGTTGCGCGCCACGCCCAGAGAGTCCATACGGATGTTGGCCATCATGCCCGTAGGCATCTTACCGACCATACGTACTAACGCTGCCGGCATGGCATCTTCAATGCGCTTTACGACTTCAATGTTCCAGTCCGTAAGGTGCCCCGTACGAAGGCCTTTATCAAGGACCAAGTTTTCCGGCTTTTTGGCCGGTTGCGGAAGGCCTTGACGATTGATGACTACCAGTTTGGGAGGATATTCATCGATCGTAAACTTTTCCAATTGAATAGCTACGGGCAACTTATGAACATTCTTCCAAGCGTCAAGGCCGCGCCATTCTACTTTTCCTTGCTCACAAAACATTTTCAAGCGCTGCATATCCGCATTGCCGAGTGTGCCGCAAGTTAAGACGATAAAGAGGCCCAAGTGGCTGACGAAGGAAGGCAACCGGCGCCAAGAAAAGCGCGAAAGTTGCAAAATCGTAGCCTCGCCCGTAATGGCCGTCATCCAAACATAAACGAGAATAAAGGGCCAGAAGTTGAGCATCTTGGTAAGACCAATCGGGTCAGCAGGCAACCTGCCTTCAGGCAGTTGGCGGGTGAGGCCCATAATAATTGTGAGCAACGCAGCACCGGCAATGGCCGGAACGGCTGCCTGCATTGAGGCCATAAAGCGGCAGAAATAAAAGTGCTTCCGCAGTAGCCATACCACGAGTAGGAGCGCCACGAAAATCGTCAGTGCAATGATATTGGCGGGCCACATAAAAAGACCCCACTCCAAGGGGCCGATGGTAAACTGAAGGATGAGGCCGATCAGCATTAAGCCTATCGTGATGGCGCTGCCTTCTTTCAGTGAATAGGGTTTATTCCACATAGTTTTAATAAGTTCTTAACCGTCCGGGTAATCTCTTTGGCGCAGCTAAGGCGCAGCTTCTTGCGTTGCAAGATATGAGGACGATTCCTTCTGCACTTGCGCTCTTTAGCCGGCTTTAATGAAACAAAACGATGGGGGCGGAGTTGTTCTCAGCTCTCGTCTCCCATCGTTTGTTAGATTATTGTTTGCCCATTTTCCGCATTGGCGTTACATGGGCTGAGTGATAAACCTTTTGTTCTTTCGCGCCGTCTCAACCCATTTCGGAACAACAGTGTCGAGGAATTGCTTCTTCTGTTGACGCAGTTTAGCCATATCGAGGCCGCAATACTTGGCAGCTTTGTCGCGCGTAGAGATATCAGGAATAGGAATAGTGCCCGTATATCCGTGTTTAGCCACAACGCGTGCGATTTGCAAGCGGGCATCTTTTGCGTATTCCATTGCGCTGGCCAAGATGCGCATTACTTCTTGAGGCGCGTGGAAGGCTGCACCGTGGCTGGCTACGGCGTAGTCCCAGCGCCATTGACCCTTGCGCAGGTCAGAGAGCACCTCTTTCATTTCAGCTTCAGTAGCGCCCTTATCCCAAGCAAACTTCGCTTCGATGTGGGCATAAGCCAACTCCTTCTCAACGCGCTTGCGGAAGTCGTAAACCTTCTGTTGGCGCTCATAAACATTCTGACGCAAGGTCTCTGCATCTTGACGGTGGCAAGTCTGACAAGTGCGGTCAATGTGAGCCAGCGGACTCATAATATGGTGATCCGTGTATTTGACGCCGCCTTCAGAGATATAAGGCATATGGCAGTCGGCACAAGAGACGCCGCGTTGGCCGTGGATACCTTGCATATAGAGTTCATAGCCCGGGTGCTGTGCTTTCAGGATCTTAGCTTTTGACAACGGGTTGATGTAATCGTAGAAACCAATGCTATCGTAGTGAGCTTCTGCATCTTCACAGCGTAATCCTCTCTCCTGCGGGAAGTGCAAATAGTTGCCATTCTCTTTTTCGAAGTAGTACTCCGTATGACACTGCGCGCACACCAAACTACGCATTTCATTATGACTCGCCTTGCGAACATCTTTGCCTACGCGAGCCCAAGCCTCATAAAGTGCGGGGCGCGCCGGACGGAGCTCCATCGTGCGAGCATCGTGGCAGTCGGAGCAGCCTACGGTGTTCATTACCTGATCACCCCAATCGCTCCATTTCGCTGCATAGAATTTGTCAGTGCCATACTCGCGCATCAAGCGAGGCACATCCGGACCTTTGCAAGTCCAGCACGTACCCGGCTGTACATCCGTTTGCCCGTCAACACCCGGGCTGCCCGTGCGGAGGATCTTAAGCAGATCTTCTACGCAATGGCGGTGTCCGCGCGGCGTGTTGTATTGTTTAGAAAAGGAATAACCATCCCAAAGAATGACCATCTCAGGGTGCTCCTCAAGCACGTCCTTTTCTTGCGAGCCGTTGTATTTACTCTCGAAAGTCGTATCAGCAGTCATTGCCCACGATTGATATTCTCTCGGAAAGTCTTCAGCAAATTTCTCGTTCTGTGATACAATCGAGTCGGTCATTTGTACGCGGCGATTATTGAATATACTCGCCACTTCTGCCCTGCGTTCTAATAGTGAAGAACAAATCAGGCCTAATACGAAGACAATGACCATTGCTCCACCAAAGAGCAACCATCCTTGCCATTTTTTCAATTGTTTTGCCATATTGTAGAATTAGGAATTTTGCTTTATGAATGCGTCGCGGCTGCGACGATGTTTGTTATGTTGATTCTTTTACTTCGACGGTCGACGGCTTGCTTATTGCTCTGTCGGCGGCGCCTTGCGTTGTGTGTTTGTGATTACTATCAATAGATTCGCTAACGCAGATTGGGGACAGCTTCGTGGCCTAACATCTTCTGCAACCATTGAGGAACCGGACTGGGGGGCAGCGGTTCTACAAATTCTGCGCCAGGAGTCGACGAAAGCGAGTTCATACCGCCGTGAGGCACGTTGCGATGGCAATCCCAGCAGGCTTTTCCTTCGCCACGTTGCGCCATCATATAATCAATGCGTCCTGTTTTTACAAATTCTGTGTTCAGTTGTTTGTGGCAACGAATGCAGTTGTCCATAATAACCTCGGCCGATGCTTCTTCAGCCATAATCGTCTGGCGTTCACTCTTTGTCACAAAGTAAGCCACGTGCTTCATACCATCTTTGCCCTTAAAGAGATAATGCGACAAGATATTGCCATTAGGGACATGGCAGTCGTTGCACGTAGCATTACGCGCGTGAGACGAATGGCTCCACGTAGCATAATAAGGCGACATGATGTGGCAGTTGATACACGCCTTCGGATCGTCGCCGATGATGTAAGTGTGCATTCTCAAGAGATACATAAATAATCCGCCTGAGCCTGCAATGATGCCCAATAAAGAAACAAGTGCTATCTTCTGACGATAGCTGAGTGCTTGCTTGAAGCCGGCCCATTTGTTTTTAATCCGAGAAAACATCTCACGTCCACGCATAAGTCTTGTCGTTTAATCGCTACAAAAATACAGGAATAGGTTTTATCTTACAAAAATCTTGAAGAAAAAATCATAAGTAATGAGGGTGATTTTCTCCTTATTAATAAGGAGCCTTGCCGGAGATCCCCTCAATTAGGTAGATGAGCGGGTGTTGCTGCTCTTTTGTGCCTGAAGAAATCGTGCTAGGCAGTACGCGGAAGTGATTTTAATGAGGTGCGGAAAAGAATAAAGTTGTACATTTGAAGCTGAAAGAAGCAAAGGCAGATTCCTGTTCCGGCTTATTGGTCGTGATTGACGGGTGTATCATAAGCGGAATAGTACTCCGATGACTTCTATGTGTATGGCAAGACAATTTTGCTGTCAAGCCTACCATCATTCTTAGAACAGATAGCCACCGACCTAAGTGAATCGCTTTAGAAAATGGAAAAGGTAAAACGTTTATTATATGCGTCATTTCGCGCGCTCGTTATATTTTGGGGCGTTCAAATGCTTTTATATGTAATGGCAACTATACTCGTGGGCGTTTGCGAGGGTTCTTTGTCTTTAGCTAAAATGACAGCATTAGGTTACGAACTTCTTGTTCTTTCGATGCTTACGATGGTGTATTATGGTTGGCTTAATCTTCTGTTTTTATGGTTGCTCTATTTTACTAAGATCAATAAAGTGTGGGTGAAAAGTTATTGGGCGCTTATTGTTGAGGGTAGTTTGTTCTGGATATTTTTTTATGTGATAAGAGAAGTGATAGATGCTCTTCCGGATAACCTTAAATTCTATTATGCTCAACCTTTAGTTGTAGATGATCAGGCTGTTGCCGGTGCGGCTTATAGCATTCGCCCTTACTTTTCAGATGGTGCTCAACTCTTATATGTGTACATTATTCTTTTCTTGATAGCTCTGCTCGTCAAACGATATGGGAGAAGCGTTTTTGAAAAATATGTGGATAGAAAAGATTAGCAGTGGCTTTTAAGACGATCTCAAGCGTGGAATGTCTAAGGCAAACAGCATAAGGTGACAATTTGCAGATTATTTATAATGAGACCTTATGCGCGTCTTGAGGCGCTACTTCCTGCCGGGAAATATGAACAGCTTGTTTGAAATAGCTGCAAATATTTTGAATAAAGATAAAAATGAGGTATATTTGCAAGACCAAGATGGGCATTAGTCCGAGAAAGCTTGTGGGCTGCTTCTTGGTGGTAAAGTGCTGATGTTAACCCCTGTCGAAAGATACCGCGTACTATAGCGTATAGTTTACCTTATCGCAACACTTGGTAACTGTATGCTTTGGAGCCTGTTTAGATCTAAGACAAATTTATCACCTTATTTAAACCTATTATTAACCTAAAGTGTTGCAAAAACAAGCGTATGAAGAGTTTTTTATCTAAGCTGTTTTTATTGAGTACTATGGCTCTCATCGGGCTTTCTACAGCGAGTGTTAGTGCGCAGCCGTATGAGAAAACTGCTGCAAAACAGCATAAGCAGCGATTAGTTAATGCTGAAAGTAAATCTTCCCCTGATAATTTGCAAGGGACTTTAGGGTTTAAGCGGCAAAGTCTCCTTTTGCCATCCGGCACAAAGCAGACCTTTCGGGCTGAAAAGTGTGGGCAGCAGCGCTTGGGTGCGAAGTCTTTTAGGAAGGATGCGCCCGGCAATGTGGCGGAATTACCCTTCAGAGAAGGGTTTGACAATGAAAATGCACTAACTTCATTTACCATTATTGATGCAAACAAGGACGGCAATACGTGGAGTTATTTTCTTGATAACGAAACGGGACAGTCGGCCGTCCAGATGCAGTATGGAGATAACAGCCACGATGATTGGCTCATAACACCACCGCTGACTTTAAAAGCAAATATGGTGTATAACATTTCTTACCGTGTAGCAAGTAAGGGCATATCCTATCCTGAATTGTTGGAAGTGAAATATGGAAATGCTGCTACCGTAGAGGCTATGACCAATGTGCTTGTAGAGCAACATAAAATTACTAATACCGAGTACGAGACTATTAAACAGACATTTACTCCGACAGTTGATGGCGTCTATTATTTGGGTTTTCATTGCACCAGTGACGTCGACTGGTTCTGGCAACTCCTGCTTGATGATATCTCTGTTGAGGGCAATTCGACGAAAGCGCCCGGCGAGGCGAATCTTGTATCGGCTGTAGCGGCCAATGATGGTAGCTTGAAAGCGATGATCACCTTTGTCGCGCCGTCAGCCGCCATTGATGGTTCAAGCCTTGAAGCACCGCTCAAGGTCGACATTATGCGCAACGGCGCAAAAATAGGAGAGATGGAGAATATTGCTCCTAATGGTTCTTATACTTACGAAGATAATGCGGCCAAAGAAGGAGTCAATACCTATTCTGTTATTGCCAAGAATGCCATGGGTGAGGGCAAAGAAAGCAATAGCGTAGAAGTCTATGTCGGTTTAGATACGCCCATTGCGCCCACAAATATCCAAAGCAGTCAGACGGATAGCACAATTACGCTTACTTGGGATGCTGCGACAATTGGCTCGCATGGCGGCTACGTAAAGACGGCCGATGTGCGCTACAATGTTTATGAGATAGAAGATACGAATATGGGTGCCAACTTGACGCTTATAAAAAAAGTGACAGAAACCTCAATCAGTATTCCGTATAAGACGAACGTCGGGCGACAAGATATGATTAACTATGCGCTTTCATCAGAGAACTCGATGGGAGAAGGTCCCCGCGTTATGTCGCCTAACATCCTTGTTGGAGAGCCCTATGTTTTGCCCTTCGAAGAGCACTTTAAGAATGGTCGCTTAGATAATGAGATGTGGTGGATATCGGAGACAGATAAATCGACCTTCCAGTTAATGCAAGGCATGTCTTCTGATGGCGATGGTGGATGTACGGGTTATGTTTCAGTTGCTGATGAGGATAGTGCTACGATGGGGTCCGGAAAGATTTCTATCAAGGGGGCAGTTTGTCCGACGTTGGTCTTTTCCAATCGTTCTTCAGCTCCCAATGGAAAAGGGAAGGTTATTGTAAGAATTGATGCGCCGGGCAAAGAGACCAAGCAGCTATGTATCGTAGACTATGCGAACATAGATAATTCACAACAAGAATGGCATACGACCTCTGTAAAATTAGACGCAGAATACACCGCATTGCCTTATATAACGTTTACCTTTACTGCGCAGGCACCAACCGGAGAAACCGTATACTTCGATAATATCTATGTGCGTGATGTGGTGGAGAAAGATTTGCGTCTATCGCTTAATGCGCCTTCAAAAGTACGTAAGGGCGAGACGATCACCGCAAAGGTAGATGTCAGAAATATGGGAAGCATTGAAAGAACAAACTATACGGTTCGACTCTATGCAGGAAATGATTTGATAGACAGCAAAGTCATAGCTGATCCGTTAGCTCCCCACGCGCAGAATACCATATCATTAAAGTGTCCTACTACGGTTGTAGACGTTTCGCCGCTTTCGTTGAAAGCGGAAGTGATAACAGCGGACGAAGATGCTACGCCTGATGATAATGTCGCGACAGCCAATGTCGAGCTGCTTTCTTCTACTAAAACTGCGCCTACTAACGTGACGGCAACGACGCAAACTGATGGTAAGGTCGTTATAGAGTGGCAGAAAATAGAAGAAACCTCTGAAGTGGTAACTGACGATTTCGAGAGTTATACACCTTGGGCAACCGATGATTTCGGAGAGTGGACATCAGTATATGGAGAGAAAGGTGTAGCACGTGGTCCGTTTAGTCGTTCTTATCCGCATCCTAACGAAGGAAAACGATTCGCCTTTACCTTAGTAGAGCCCGCTTCATGGATCACTGATAAAGTCCTGGAAGAGTATACTTGCCTGCGCCCACATAGCGGTGGTCGCTATCTGGCCTCTTTTTATAGCGTAGAAAACTCACAATTTATCGTAGCTGACAACTGGCTTATTTCTCCCTCGCTCCCCGGTAAGCAACAAGTTGTTACCTTCTGGGCGAACAACTTTAAGTCGTCAACACTTAACTATCCGGAGAATATAGAATTGCTTTATTCAAAAGCAGGAACAACGATAGCCGACTTTATTCCAACGAGTACGAAAGTCATAGTTGACGGTGGTGTATGGAAGCAATATTCTGCTACTTTGCCGGAAGGTGCCACTTATTTTGCCATTCACAATAATACAGCTGATACTTACATGTTAATGTTGGACGACATAACCTATACTGCAGGTTGCGGAAAGGTCGTGGCTTACAATATCTATCGTGGAAATAAGTTGATCAAGCGCATTGATGCTGATACGCCAAGTAAGTTTACTGATACAGAAGCATCAAACAATAATGCAAATTATGCAGTCTCTGCCGTCTATGCGGGTGGTGAATCTGAGGCGACAAAGGCTACTCCCGTTACAGATGTCAAGAGTATAGAAATCAACTCCGGTAAGCCTTTTGATCTTTATACAATAGATGGACGACTCGTTGCAAAGGACATCTATTCTCTAAAAGGAATACGAAAGGGAATTTACGTTGTCAATGGCAAGACCATTATAAAGAAATAAAGCTTAAGGCATCAAGTACATTGGTAGGTTGGCAATAGTCGGCCTACCAATGTTTTTTTGTTGATGATAGCAAGACGCTTCGAAGGCGCTTAAGGCAAGAATTGCGTGCAAACCGTTTTGTAAAAAGTTTCATTGGAAGGGGTTCAATGGGCTTAGGTCTTGCATCCTTTATCAGGCTATAAGTTTACACCTTTACCTTTAGAAGGCGCCGACTATGCTTGCTGCGCGTCACTTTATATACGAATAGTCATGATTTCGTTAATATCCGTGAGATAGTTTGGCGTGCGCTGTTCACATTTGGCGGCCCATTTTTGTTTTCCTACGCCTTCAATGCCCAGCAGAATGGTTTTTGTTCCATAGCGTTGGTTTATATTGTCTATGAAGTGCATTAATTGATGACGTTCAGAGCGATTGGAAATGTGGTCAAAAAGGTCTTGCGAGATAGCTTTTCCGGAAGAAATATCCCCAAGAACAACCCCCGACTTCTTATATTGTATGCCCGGGCGATAGAGTTCTTGCAGAATTGCGATGGCCGTATTGGTAATTTCAAGTGTGTCAGCTGTGGCTATGGGTAGGGTATAGGTAAGCATATTATTATATTGTGGCAAATCCTCGCGAAAGCGGTTCGTCGCAATAAACACCGTAATACTTCTACACAGAGAATGTTGGCCGCGGAGCTTGTTGGCGCAAGAGCTGGCAAAATGAGCTACCGACGCTTTAAGGTCTTCAAGTTCGGTAACCATATTGCCAAAGCTGCGACTTGTACAAATCGTTTGCTTAGCAATGATCTCCGTGGTGTCTATACAATCAACGCCATTAAGTTCCTTCCAAGTACGGATCATCGGTAGCGTAAAGTGACTTTTCACCCAGCTTTCACTTTTATCTGCAAAGGCCAAAGGCGTATGAATGCCGTAATATGCTAATTTCTTCAGCGTGCGTCGACCGATTCCCCACACGTCAGATAGGTCAACAAGGGCCAAAGCTTTGCGCCTTTTCTCTTCTGTATCAATCAAACACACTGAGCGATAACCTTTGTACTGTTTGGCAAACTTACTACCGACCTTTGCCAAGGTCTTACTTGGAGCGATCCCTACACTCATGGGGATTGCTGTCCAAAGGCGTACATTTTCTACGATATCTCTCATAAAATCTCCTATATCATAGAGTTGCTCATAGCCATCAAGGCAGCAAAAACTTTCGTCAATGCTGTAATTTTCTACGTGATGAATGCGCTTTCGTAGCATATTGGTTACACGACGCGACATCGCAGCATAGAGCTTCATATTTGCGGAGAAGAGTTTCACGTTATGACAAGAAATAAGATCTCTTACTTTAAACACAGGGTCGCCGCGCTTAATCCCAATCTTCTTGGCTTCGGGAGTAAGCGCTACGATGTTGCCATCATTGCTGGATAATACGCAGACAGGCTTTCCCCTTAATCCCGGATGGAAGGCTTTTTCTACGGAACAAAAGAAGCTATTGCAATCAGCCAAAGCCCACATATCTTGTTATGACCGAGGTTTATGAATCGTATAAGTTACTACGCCCCATACCGAGAAATCATCTTCTTCAAAAATCTCTATACGGGGATATTTAGGGTTGGCCGGAACTAACCACGTCTTTCCCGCTTGCTGCACGATATGCTTAATGGTGTATTCTCCATTATATTCGCACACTGCCACTTCGTGCTCGCTGGGCGTCCGATTACTTTTGTCTACAATAATAATGTCTCCGTCGCTGATGCCGGCATCAATCATCGAATCGCCTCTTACCTTTATCAAATAAGAAGCTTCCGGATTAGGACAAAGCATCCGGAGGATATCAACACTTTGGGCCTGCTCATCGGTGTCTAAAGCCAGGGGGAAGCCGGCTACAACGCGTGCATTGTCAAACTTTGGGAGCGTCATTGATCGAACGCTCGTGGCCGGATAAATGTCGCCCAATGTTTGAAGCACGAAAAATGAGGCGCCTTCCTCCTTCCTGTTGAAAGCCTCTTCTATACAGTTGTGTATAAACGCTGTTCGGTTTTTATGACTATCAATAAAGTCGGCCAGTCGCCCTTCTATACGGAAGGAGAACAAGCGGCGATCGCCTTTGGGGCGCCCGGCGCCTGCTCTGCGCCCACCCCTGCCATTCTTTTTGGCTTCTTCTGCTTTCATTTTTGATATGCTACGAATGTTTCTGCAAAGTTACAACCTTTATTTGAAAAGCGTTTACGCTTATCAAAAGAAAAAGGCTATGGGGCATACGCAATCATCGCGTGAAGACTTATAAGAAGGTATAGATCCTTAATAGAATCTTATATTGAATTTGCGGCAACTTATGCTCCACCACCGATTGTTTAGTTCAATGTTGGGCGCAGGCTTATTCTCAAATGGCGTATCTATGAGCTGATTTTTTTGCTCCTTATTGGGACTTTTTTCCCTACTTGTTGGGAATTTAATTCCTCCTATTGGAATTTTTTTCCTCCTAGTTGGAATTTTTACCTCTCGCGTCTGTACGGAGTGTAATGTCCTAGAATTAGTTGACAACTTTGGTTTCTTAATTTAATTCTTCTTTGACAAGTTTATTTGCTAAGTTCAGCAAGGCTTGTCTTGTTCTTTTCTTAACTACATAGTTAGTTGACAGTTGTCTTCTAATTGCAAAATTACTCTTTTATTTTCTTGTTGTGGTTGTTTCTGCCTCCTTCTTTTATTG
>QWCI01003454.1_pt1 | contig 18056 bp, 12 predicted proteins | sample 1972541 | NCBI WGS metagenome assembly QWCI01 (sample SAMN09866712, study PRJNA288562) | Human oral metagenome isolate term3_saliva, whole genome shotgun sequencing... | isolation source: mouth | host: Homo sapiens | place: USA: California | reverse complement strand
CCTGATACGAGGTTCTTCTTGATAGATTCAAACTTGCTTGTGATGACACTATTAGGAAGAGCGTTGTTTGAACCAATATCAAACGTCTCATCCATCGTGACGGGAGGAAGAGTAATCTCTACCTGACCATCCTCCGAGATAGGAAGAGCCTTGCCATTGAACTTGATAGACTTAATAGCACCGAGAGGAATAGCCTCGCCCCAGCTGTTCGTTTCCACAGAGTAAGGTCCATATATAGCACCCTCATCAGTAGCGATATAGTAGTCACCATTCCTCTTTCGGAAGTCAGGACTAAATCTCCCTTCTGCCCTACCTGACTTGATGGTCACACCTTGCAGGTCAATAAGGTCTCCAAGGATGACACCCTTAGCACCATCCGACTCGTACTTATATACAAGCTGATTACCTTCTCTTTCAATGATAGGTCTCTCACCCTTCTCACCACGTGGACCTCTGAGGTCTATCTCATTAACGGCTTTGAGCTGGTCTGTACCCCACGACTTGGCAAGGAAGACCTTCTCGCCATTATCACCACCGATGATGGTAGAGACATTAGGAGAGAGATAGACAAGAGGAGCTTCACCCCACTTCTCCGTCTGAGAGTAAGGTCCATATATAGCGTGCTCCTTGGTATGCAGGTAGTAGTCACCGACAAGGACACCGATGAATGTATTCGTATCCGTGATGTCTTCACCTTTATGTATCTGAGTACCACGTGGACCTTGGATACGCCCTACATTGATAAAGCCCTTATGTTCGGTATGAACATCACTCTTCACCCAAAGCTCACCATTGATAAGATAACCATCACCTACGTGAGCATCATCAGGGAGGTCAGTAGAGCTACGGAAGTTACCACTACGGATATTCACCGAAGACCCTGGCTCACCACGCTCACCACGTGGACCTTGGATACCTCTGAGGTTAGCGATAGGAGCGACACCCCAATCCGTCCCGTTATGCCTCCATAGATTGCCGTCTACACTACACAGATACATATCTCCACCAACGGGGTTCGCATTCGCTGTTGCATCCGAAGATGGGTGCGTTGCAATCCCCGAGTGGATATAGTCTCTCACTCTACGTTCAAAGACAAGCCTACCCTTCTCTTGGTCTTCCTTGACATCAACGATAACACCACCCTGATTGACGGGTACACCATTGACCTTCGCACCAACGACAATCTCCTGACCGAGGTATTTTACTCGGTCAATATGAGCCTCGTCAGTGACAAGCTCACTTGGCTTGGTTGGGTTGTAGTTAAGGAGGATAGCAATAGCGTCAGTGCTTTGTTCAAACCTTGCCGTTGCTTGCTCAAGAAAGAGGCTGTGCTTGATTTTCTTTCTGCTTTTATGAGCCATTTCTTATATCGTTTTGTAATCTAATGAAAAGCGAGGTCTACATCATGGTAATCAGACATAGACCTCGCTTCCACAATGTGTATATTAGATTTAGCCTGCGACTACGCCCCAGCCATCTTCTTCACCTGCGTCACCTTCGCCTTCGGCAATCTTGCGAAGACGTTCCATAATCTTGGCAGGGATAACGGCAGGGTCGCCCTTAGCCCCAGGAGCACCAGGGTCGCCCTTGACACCTTGTAGACCTCTAATGTTCGTTACATAAGAGAGAGCAAATCTGTTCTTCTTAGAGGTATCAAACTTGAGGGTGAACACGTCAAGTGTATCGGGGTTGTAGATGTTGTCACCTTCAATGAGCGTTTCCGTTCTGTCGGTAACACCACTCGTAAGGAAGGTTGCAAAGACTTCGTTCTCGGCAGGGTTCTTTTCGAGTTCAAGGAAGTTGGGGTTGATGCTTGCCACGACATCCGTTGGAGCGGTCTTGTAGACCCCCTTAGACCAAAAGAATCGGACACCACGTGCGCCAGCCTTCCCATCGTGACCATCAGTACCATCCGTACCTCTTGGACCTTTCAGCGTGTTCATATACAGCTTAGAGCCATTGGGGTTAGGAATGGAGTTAGCCTGACCATCAGAACCATACTTGTACATCAGCTCGGCAAGGTCATCTGAACCTTCAACGAAGAGGATAGGTGCATCACCCTTCTTACCTTCGTCACCCTTGAGTTCACGGATGAGTACGAGGTCAGTCCAATCTTCATTGTCTGAATATCTGTACTGAATGCTGTTCTCGCCCTTTCTGAACTTAGGACTCTTACCACGGAGTTCTTCGGTGGAGAAGTTATCCACAAGGTATTCCTTCCCTGCGACAGAGAACTTGACACGACCCTTGTTCACGCCACTTGTGATATGGGTGATAGAGTCAATGGCAGGGATGTCGTAGAGCTTCTTGTAGTCGGTCTCACCTTCGTATCTCCACTTGACCTGACCTTCGTTGGTGATGAGCTGAATGTTCTTACCAGCTTCACCCTTGAGAGAAGTAATCCATTCGCCTTCGTTGGTAGCCGTTGTTCTGTTGGTACGCTTTGCGATTTGGTAAGCACTCTCACCATCATTACCATCGTTACCCTTAACACCTGGGATACCTTGGTCGCCCTTAGCACCCTTGAGGTTCTTGAGGAAGAACTTAGAACCTTCTTCGTCATTGATAGGATAGGACTGACCTTCGGCAGTGTACTTATAGCGAAGTTCAGAAGCGTCACCGCTACCTGATACGAAGAGGATAGGAGCATCACCCTTCTTACCTTCGTCACCCTTCTCTCCCTTGAGGACTTCAACGAAGCCTCTATCTCTTTTCAGTTCAGAAGCAACAGAGACGACATTGACCTTTGCCAGCTCCAGCTTCATAGAAGAGAGCGTAGCAATCTCGTTTGTGACTTGCTGACGCAGGTCGGTGTAGGAGTTCTTGATAGCCTCAAACTCGCCAATCGCTCTTGTCAGTTCCTTGACCTTCTCGTCAATAGCGTTCTTAGCACGGAGCTGAGCGTTGTTCACCTCAGAGATAGCCGAAGCAACATCCTCCTTGAACTTCTTTGACGCTTCATTCAGCTCGGTAATCTTCGCATTGATGTCGGAGGTTGCTCTCGTGAATCGAGTATCAATATCTGACGTTACAGACGTGTGCTTTGACTTGATTTCCTCCGAGAGGGTCTTCTTAGCCTCTGAGAGCGTCTCTTCTACCTTACGTGACAGCTCTGTGCTCTTAGCGGTGATTGAAGCCGTCAGAGAGCTTGTAGCCTGCTCGTAGTTGTTCGTCAGTGTAGAAGTGAGTTCCTGAACCTTGCTGTTGATAAGACTTTCCGATTCAGACTTGACCTCGCTCTTGACAGAAGTCTTGATTTCGCCAACCTTCTCGTCAATGTTGATAAGAGCGGAAAGGTCAATGGCTTCTTCCTTGATGTCAAGGGTCAGACCATTCTCACCTCTCTTGAGAAGACGTGCCGAGCTTGTGATGTAGGTCTTACCCTGCTCACGCTCTTCACCCTCACCTTCTACCTTCACGCCATTGACATGAAGTTCAAGGTCAATCTTGTTCGTCCTAATCTTCTCTTCAAGTTGGCTCTTAGCAGTTGCAATCTTCTCTTCGGTAGTGTCTTGCTTATACTCTACAACGAGCTTCCTCTTGCCACTAAGGTCGTTCTTAACGGATACGCTCTTGACAACCTGATTATCAGATGGGTCTCCTTGCAGTGCTTCACCTACAACCTCAACAGAAGAAGAAAGGGAATTGATGGTGACAAGACTATCAACCTCTTCCTTGGTGTAGAACTCCTTGGCAAGCTCATCCTTGACCTGAGGCATCTCTGCCGAGACAGCATCACCAACGAGGTCACTCACCTGAGCCGTCTTAGCGTATTCACTGAATGAAGGCAGTGGAGCTTTGGAGACCTTGATAGTCCCATTGCTTTCGTCTGCTACAACGCCAACGATGACGCTGTTGTCGCTTGCGTCAAGGTCAAGAGCATCCTTTACCTCCGTGGTGAAGTTCTCAACACGAACGTACTTAGCATCATCGCTGAGCTTCTCGTTGCTCTTGAGCGTGTTCAGCTCGCTCCTCAGTTCTGCAACCTGCTCCTTCGTTGAAGTTACATTTGCATTCAGGGCATTGTACTTCCCTTCAATCTTAGCGTTCTGCGCAAGGATAGTAGCGACATCATCAAAGGGAGCGGTCTTGGCGGCGAGGTCATCCACACGTGCAGAGATAAGGCTATCAGCCTCTCTAAGCTCCGTAGACAGACGAGCCACCTCTTCTCGGATAGAAGTACCCTGAGCCTTTCTTTCGTCCTTCTCCTCACGGATGGCAGAGTTTACCTTAGCGAACTCTGCACCATCCTTCTGAGCGTACTTAGAGAGGTCAGGTGCATTGGAGTAGTATAGGTGTGTCTTGAAAGAGTTGCCTTCCTTGATATACCTAATGTCATTAAGGACACGACCTCTCAGAGTGGGGTCTGATGGGTCTTCAATATCCCCTGAGTAATGCTTGGTAGGAGCATCGTGACTGAGGTAGTCATCAAGGAAAGAGATGTTCTCAGCAGGTCTACCTTCAGTAGCAAAGTGCTTTTTAAGGTCTTCCTTGAACTTGTCAATAGAATCTTTGATGTAGGAGTACTCTCTCTTGACTTCGTCAAACTTACCATTGACAGCGGGCAGGTACGTCTCAGCATCAGACACACCATAAACGATAACCAGCTCGCCAGCCTCATTGGTAGAGATTTCCTTGACGACTTGGTTCTTTGCTCCACCGACCTTACCACGAGACAAGATATTCTTCATAGCGAGGAAGCGAGTGTCAAGGATGTTGCTTGACTGAATTTGCTTAATAGTATCAAGAGATACATATCCACTAATATCACGAATAGGAAGCTCATTGTACCCCACAACACCATCTTCCGAAGCATACATACCCGTGACGATAGTCGTCAGGTCAGAAGGAGCTCCTGGGAGCTGCCCGTTGTTCCTTCTGTTATATGCTTCAAGGAGTTGTGCCGAAGGCTGGAGCGACCTTTCACCACGTCTGATACCATTGAGGAATGGTGCGATGAAAGCGTCAAGAGAGCCAACCTTGATGGTAGCCTGACCATCCTTTGTCGTGATAGAGGATAGGTACGTATGTTCATTCCCTACTTCGCTTATAAGCGTCTCAAGATTAAGGTAGTGCCGTGCGTTCTCCTTTGCCATCGTCCCTAAGATAGGGTTGAGGGTGATAGGGTCTACGACTGCTTCAAACCCGACTTGAGGGAAGTAAGGGTTTTTGTTCCCGTCCCTTAGCAGGACTGCGGGAATAGGCTTGCGCCCCTTTTTCTCTTCACTCATGTATATACCGATATATAATTTGTTCTTACCTATTTACCAAAAAGAGTTTGGGGTCGCTATGCTCCCGCACCACGACCCCCACATCACTCTCTTAAAATCCGATATGTTTTCACATCATATTATTTATGCACGAACGTAACAAACAGCTCGCCCGTACCATCGTCTAATGTGATATTCTTTACGACCTCATCATCATTAGCCCTATCGTTACCCTTGCTGTAGCTAATCCTACGTGGCATCATCTCTCCCCTAAGGATATTCATTGCCGTCTCAAGACGTTCCTTATCCGTGACACCGATGCTACGAATATACTCCTTAACATCTTCCATCGTGATAGGTTTGTCAAACGTGACGACAAGTCTATCCCCATCAAGGGCAACACCCGTAGCAACACCACTGCCAATCGTAGATAGGCTCTTAGAAAGGAATACTGACTTGAGGTATGCAACATCAGAAGCCTTTTCCGAAAGAGGCTTACGCACCTCCTTCTCAAGAGCAGACACCCTGACATTCAGCTTGTCAAGTTCCTTTGCTACTTCTGCGTCCATAATATAATCTTAAAGGTCTTTGTATTCGGGGATAGCGTCAAAGCAAGGGCATTCCTTGATACGTTCCCAAGGGTCAATGATGCCATTGCCATTCTTGTCCTCAGAGAAGTCCCTATGACCTTGAATCTTTGCCTTGGGGTACTTAGCCTTCAGCTTCTTCAGAAGCTCTCTGAGAGCCTCTTTCTGCTCAGGGGTGCGATTGTCCACACCCTTACCCGTGGAGTCAATACCGCCAACGTAAGCCACGTTAATCGTTACCATATTGAAACCCTTGACCCCATTGCTATAACGTTCCTCTGCTTCCATTGGATGGACGATACCATCCTTGGTGATGACGTAGTGGTATCCAGGTCTCTTGAACCCTCTCTGCTTGAAGACTCGATTAAGCTCTGCTACACCCCAATGTTGAGGTGATGCCGTGCAGTGCACAGCGATGTATTGTATATTCCTTTCCATGTTCATTGTGAATAATATAAAAGGTAGGGGTATAAAAAAGCCCTACGGATATTCTATTTATCCATAGGGCTTTTATGTTTTCAATGACACCTATTCCTGCTAAGATTCTTTTAATGGGTAAAATGACATCCAAGTGCCAAAAAACACATCAGCCGTTATACCGTCATTCCTTGTGAAATAAGGTTTTGAAATCCTCTTAGAGCCAACATCACTATTAGTTGTGTATGAGGTTGCCACAACAGCAATAGGTTTGTGATGTAAAAAGTCTATAAAATTATTACCTGGCAATCTGTCAATAATATACAGAGACTTGAGCACGAATAGGTTAGGCATCTCCCCAGCACAAGCCAAATACTCCATATGGCTATTAAGTCCATCTCGCATCGTTTTCCTGATGTCGGAGTCGTAGTATGGTCTCGTGTATTTTGTTTTATGAATCTCATCACCATTAAACCCAGGTAGGCATCTGTACAAAGGATAAAACTGAACTTTATGCTTTTCTTTACCTATTATTAGGCTCGCATATTCACGTAACTTATCTATGCTTAAATCGCCTATGAGATGATAAGGAACAGTTGATATTTCCCTGAGTATTTTCTCAATCTCCTCATCAGGTTCAAATATCGCTAATAACTCCTCCTTACTTGCATTGTTTAGGAAGGCATCTTTATCGCCACCATTCGCCTTTATGGCTTCAGCTATCCTATCATACAGCTTCCCCCACAAAAGTTCCAAATGCTTTTCTCCATACTGAGTCCTATCGGTCTCATTAGTGAACTTCAATTCTGAGAGATTCTGTTCAATACTTCCATCAAGTATTTTATTTTCCCACGTTTTCCTACTGTCTGGCTCGGGAGCACCAGCCTCAATGATAAAAGTATTATATTCACCTACATAAACCCCGTCACCAACATCCTCAGGGAGATAGTAGGTGAGAATTTCATATGGGTATTCAAATGTTGAGGATAATGGCAGGCTTGGAAGGACGAACTTGAGATACGAGTAGTGCCCTTGTCTTGCTTTACTCTTTTTGTCTGATTCAAAGAACTTCTTGTCAAGCTCGGTAAACGTAATTCCCTCATTGATAAACTCTCTTATATACCCTATGACAAATCCATAGAATACGTTCTCTATCTCGTCTCCATAGAACTCCCAAAAACGAGATGCGTTATCCTCCTCTATATAACTTGTCGTGTTGAACAAAGACTGAATTTCTTTTTCAGTAGAGTACTTTACACGGATACAGTTATCAGCGTTGAAATACCCCTTGAACTCATCCATTATAGTCTTAGCTCGTTCAGCTTTCATTTCATCCGTGTAGTAACCGCTCTGACTATCTATGGAATCAAAATACTTCTCTGCAACGTTATACGCAGTCTTATATGCAATTCCCTTCTCCTTTTTCTCGTAGTCTGCATTAACAAGATACGATACTCTTCCGTAGAACTCGTCAATCTTATCAATGGCGATGCTATAGAATTTGTTTATAAACTCGTGTAGCGTAAATATAGGTCTCTTAGATACGCCATCATTAGGGTTGTGCGTTATGTCTAAAACCCTCTTTCTCGCAATCTTGCTTATATCTATCAATGCCATATATTCCTATTGGATTGTGAAGTGAACTCTTAGATTCCTATCTGACGTGAGGTATCTTAATCTTGTAGACCTCCTTTCTTGATAGCTCAGTGGCTCATCTGATGTCATAAGAGTCATCGTAACGAAGCCATCGCATTCATCAAGCTTACCGACACGGCTTAAATTCCCCCTGCTGAACGCATATACATCTCTAAAGAACTTCACGGCAGGCGTTGTCTTGAATTTAGACAATTCATAAGCAACGTTAGACATAGCTCCCTTTATGAATGTTTTGTATATGCCATCGCATACATTCTCGAGTGCTTTAATCCAAAGGTCAAACCCGTCATCGCCATCCTCGTTCTTTTTGACTACGAAGAGAAGACTCCCAAGAGATATTAACTTAGCTTTATTTCCATATCTGCGCTGGGCTATATCGCTATATGAAGCAAAGTAAAACTCGGCATTTGCCTCTGAGCCAAATCCATAATCCATATTGAATATATAATAAAATGGCGAATATGAGTTTGCATAAGACGATGCTCCTGGTTCAGTGATTTTCAGTATTTCAGCCTTCTTCATTTTTAGGTACTCCTCGCTCAAGTTGCCTTTCACAACTGCGTGGTCTTCCCAATACTTCCCTATGCGACCATCAGGCTCAACAGCCTTTGTAAACAAATCCACCATGGTGTCACTTTCGTCACCCAAGTATTGCAGGCTGAATCCAAGCAGGTCAATCATATCCTTAGCTCTTGGGTGTAGCCATTTTTCTTTGAACTCTTCGTACTCCTTCTCTCCGACAGCGTTCTTTATCATTTCGTTCTTGGTGATATACCCATTCTTCTTGCGCTTGTACATCTCCCCGCCACCAATCTTATTGCCGTTGTAGAAAACGCTTGTACCATCAAAGTCAAGGTGTCTATACGTCATTATGGTGTTGTCATCAGCCGCTGATACGGGGATAGGCTCTTCGTATAGGTAGTTGTTGAATGAGGTCATCTGAAGGTTGTCGATGAAGTACTCATCATCTTTAGTGAGTGCAACCTTCCCCTTGATATAGGTATTGAAGTACTCCAGCAGTGCGCCAAAGATTTCAACCGAATTTTTGAATGAGATGAGTTCGGTGGTTGCTGATATAATCTTCTTTGCATCCTCGTCACTCTTCCCCATCATCAGTATATTCTCCACGTTAAGGTAAGGGATGAGATTTTTTATCGCCTCAATCTCGTTCCCCGCCCCAACGGCTTGTGTCATGATGCCGAACAGCACACTTTCCTCCCTCTGCTTGAAGTCTTCAAGTAGGATACGAGAAAGTCTGCGAACGTAATATCAGGCTTAAAATAGGACTCATCTTGATAGACGTGCTTCACGACCTGCGTCCTATTCTTAAACTTACTTATATCTATTAAAGCCATATTATATGTATATGTAATTCGACATTCTATCGTCAGCAATAACAAAATAAAACTTCAAGTCGCCATAACGGTTAAGACACGGCACGTTATCGGAACTGCTAACGAGCTGATGGCACATTATACTACATCCCAAAAGAGAGATGCAATCCCTGAACTCCTTCGTCACATCAGGGTTTAGCCCGTACACCTCATTAAGCAAATAACCAATATGAGCTTTAGGTATTGCTCCAAGTATGCTAACGGAATTGCGCAAAAGCGTCTTAATCTTATCTTTAACGCTACCACTGAACAAATACTCCTCACTACTGAGTTCAGATAGGTGTAAATCTGCGGGAATACCATCTTTCATCCCATCGTTATACGACCAATCAAATGAGACCCATTTATCTATGCTCAGCATTATTCCTGATGTCAAAATATCTCCATCATACTTCTCCTTATATTGGCAAACCTGACATCCATTAGTGGAGAATATATACCCACCACGCCTATTGACGCATAACCAATAAATCAGCTTTGCCACATCCTTGTAGTTGGACTCTGTAACCGTTGGTCTACTTGATGATATGATTGGTAACAAAATAGGATAGTCGCCATCCATACTAATTTCAAGAAGCTCATTGAGTACATCCATAGGGAATGCAGACAAAGCCTTTTGCTCAATGTCATCGTTCTTCATCTCGGCATTTTCTTCTTCGGGAGGAAGGGCAAATCCAATACGCTTAGCATTCGCCTCCATATTTTTGAGGAACTCATTTATTATCCCTCTCTTGGATTTCACGTTGAACATTTGGACAACAGAAGGCGTACGTGAGTCTCGAAGAATCTTCTTTGGGATTAAGGAAGTAGGAGTGTCTCTACTATCATTCCCGTAGTTATAATAAATCGCACGAGCCGTTTCTGTGTCATAGCAATAGTCTCTAAGGATTTCAATAGATGCCACATTGCTACCATTGATGTAAACACCATCATCCTTACGCTCTGGCATAAGGTAGCAGAGTGCGTGGTTCTCCTTATCTGCAATCTTGTATGATAATGGGACATCAGTGAACTCACACAGCAAGGTGTTATACATAATCTTACCATCATCAATGGCATTGTACATCTTGTCGTATACCTGTTTGTCCAAATCGGTGAACTTAACCTTTGAGTTGATGTAGTTCTTGATATATGGGATGACGCACTCCTTGAAGATATAAATGGACTTATCCTTGGTGATAAGCAGCCTATCACCAGCATCGGACTCGCCAATTTCCTCGGAGGCATTCTCTATAAGATTTTCCAACTGTTCTTCTGTTGCGTAGTGGATGAGTATGCAGTTGTTCGTATTGATATAGGATATATACTCATTCATTACACCAAGGACAATGTCAATTTGGTACTTGGTGGACACTTGGTATCCAAGACCGTTTGTGAGACATTCCAGCATCATCTTGAAGAACTCGCTATCAGTCCCATTCTTCAAGTCATCTCCAAGAACGCTTGTCATTCGTGTGTAATGCTCATCAATAAGGTCATCTATTAGTGCCATCAAATGGGTTGTACATATATATAATTTATAAGGGGAGCAACCTAAGGCTACTCCCCGTTCAATACACCATTATGATTGGCTAAAACACCCCAGCATGGATGAAAAGATTATCAGCTCTCGTAAGCCTTAGCCCTTCTTCTCTTATATCAGGGAAGAGCGCATCACCATCTACCCTTTCTCGGTTAGTACTCGGAGGTATGCTCCCAAGCCTAAACGACAGATACACGTAGCCTGAAAATTCGCTGTACTTAAAACTCCCATCTCTTACGTCATACACCTTCCTAAGTGAGGATATTATAGGAGGAATGATTGGCTTATTAACGTCAGCCCAAACAAGCTTATTCGCTTCCACTATCCTCTTCTTCACAACACCCGATGCAATGCGCATCGCCTCTTGTGCTATGACGAGATATACGGAGTTAGATGACTCATCGTACCGAACACGAGGTTGGTCATACTTGGTAGTATCAGGTATGGCAATACATGGATTTGAGCAACCGTCTATGCCGCACTTTTCTGATAGACGTATATTCCTCTTCCCGTAGGCTTCGTTCAGTTGGTAATAACTTCCTGAGTTTGTCAGAATTGCACTCCTCGTGTATGTTTGATTAGGATTTATAGGGAGCGCACCTCCGATGTCAATACACGACACGCTTTTTAGGAGAGAGCGCATATCCTCTAATGTAGCATTTGGAAGAGGCTCGCCACCTCCAAGTAGGCGAATAAGGTCTCTGTCCTTTGAGCTGGATATATCAAGGATAGCCCTAAGTTCATCGTATGGAATGTCATCATCGTAAATCCAAGAGCCTACTTTATCTGACAGCACCTCTTTGAAGTCGGTATGTATAAGTTTATCAAACCCATATACGCTGTCGTATTCACTCATCTCTTGTGGTAGGAGATTTTTGTCTGAATGGTCTATACCGTTCCATGTTAGGACAGTATTATTGAACGGCATACCATTGTAGGTACATACACCATTTGTCGTATCAAGATGGTGGTAAGCCATAAGAGTCCCATCGTCTTGCATACTTACGGGTATAGGGAACGTATCAACACCAATACCATTCACATTTGCAGGTATCCTACCTGAGCGTTCGCTATAAACGAACCTCTCGTCATCCTCAGTGAACTTCATCTTTGGGTTGATGTATTCCTTTATATAGGGTACGACAAAGTTCCTTAGGAGGACATTCAAGACCCCATTTGTAACTAAAGGGCTATATGCCTTGTGGTCGTGTTCGCACGTTGCTCGGATGGCACTCTCCAGCTTCTCATCGCTGAGGAAATGTACACGTGCGCAGTTCTCGGGGGTGATATACTCAAAGCATACCAGCACGAGCGTGTTGTAGCTTATGTTGGGGTTAATGTCAAAGAAGCGATGCCGACCGAGACTATGGAAGTAACTATGGTTGCACTGCCTCAAATCATATGCAATAATCTTTGATAAACGAGCGAAGTGTTCGTTCATCTTATCTGTGATGGCACTTGTTATTTCAGCTAATACCTCGTTCAATGGGGCTATAGGACGAAATCGTGGCTTATCGGGCGTTGCAGTTACGATAGCTCGTTGGCTATCCGCCCTTCGCACGAGGCTGTCTTTTAGTAAAGCCATATATGTTATCGTATCGTGGTTTATTATACACTAAAAGGACACATTGAACTTGTGGACTTGAATAGCGACATTTAGAGTAAATGGGTCTTTATATGTTTTATATTCCATCTCCTCATCTCCGAGAAGTACTCTAATCACATCTCCATCATCATCAATCTCTCCCAATCTGATATAGACCTTTACGGTGAACGGGACAAGGAAAGATGGAAGGTATATCTCCTTCTCGTTTGATATTTTGAACAGCCTCAAGTCTATATTGAATAGGACATTGAAGACTCTCACAGCTAAGCTCATTACGTTCTTTATGTATAGTGAAGAGCTTGACTCTACGTGAGCCCCATAGAACAACTTGTTCAGATGGTTACGCAGGTTACTTTTGGTAACGTCTAAGAACTTCGTGAAGTCAAGTTGCACCTTGGGAATGCCTTCGCTTAGGAGGTCTATATGGAGACACTTAGATGTATGCACCTCCAAGCTTACACCAAGAGGAGCATTCGTAATCAGTGATATAATCTCGTCAATATCATCCAATACGGATGATGGAGCTTCCTTCAAGAGTTCTTCTACGTCAAGCTTTTTATCATAGAACATGGAGCAAAAATCATTCATACGACTGACTATATCAAAGCGACTTAATGCTTCGCCATCCCTCACACGAAATACGAGATAGTAAGGAAATGTGAAACGCTCATCATAGACATCCATCCCTTGTAGGTTATTGGAACGACAATATAGACTCTTGTCTTGTGGAATCGAACCGTAATCTGATACCGTCTGATACCAGCACGTCTCACCGTCAATGGAGCATGGAGTAATTGCACCATCTTCGGAAACTTCAACAAACACAGATGAGCTTATACTAAGGTATTGATATATATCATGGACATCGTATTGTTGAGGAAAGTGCATTCGGGTGTGTTTCACTATTGGAAAGAGAACCTCCGTTATGTACTTCTCAAGCGAGTCCTGGAACAAGATTGTGCTACTTTTAAGAGACAAAAAACCTTTTTTAAGCATCACATTAACCATCCCTTTCACAACAGAATGAAAGTGAACTTCAAAATACGAAGTGTTCAGTCTCTCACTCATGGTAAAGAGCTTTGAAATGATTCCATAGTTTAACACCCCTAAGACTTCCTTATACCTATCAAGACCATTCTTGGTTGTAACATACCCACGAATAGGGGACAAGAATGACATATACGAAGAGTTCCTATTCCCGAGACAATCCATTATATCAAAAAGGAACGCCTCGTTGAAACTCAGAATGGAACGGGACACCACATCAACAACCTTATTGACGAACGTATCCTCAAGTACCTCTTGCAAGGTGGCTTCACCTGCGGGCATACATTTCCGCTCCGATATGGAGGGAGAGATATTCAGGGAATTTCTGTTTTTATTGAGACAATGCTCAGGTAGTAGTGCCATATAAACTATTCTATTGAGATGTTGATACGTATATTTGGTGCAACCGTGAAGTCACCCTTGAAGAGAAACTCCGATTTGTACGGGTTTGAGTGGTCAGTTAAAATCGTTGGGGTTTGCATAACGGAGACGTTTAGCTTGATGAAGCATGCCAGCCCATAGATAGACCCACCTTCTTCATGGGAGAGACGTGATACGATTGGAGCTTCTTTTTCGTATATGTACCTTGAGTAGATAGATTCTTTAAGCCGTGCGTGGACGCTCCCTTTGAGGACTTTTGAAACAATCTTTTTTACACATGACTTAACATTCAACTGCAACTCATCCAAATTGACGACATAGCCACTCTCGGGATACCTACCAAATGGCATAGAAAAGATTACGTTGTGTGACGGTCTTTCTGTTTCCTTTAACGAGCCGAAGTCAGGCTTGAGTATGTCTGCCACATTACCTTTTAAGATAGAGTTCCCGTAAGCGTCAAAAGGAACATATTCGCAAACATCATTAAGGTCAACGTCAAGTCTTTTGACGATATTGTCAATATCTGAGTCTGCTTTGCGTTCTATGAACGACCCGCTTATCGGGTTATCTTCCCCTTGAAGTTCGGTGATAGTCCCGTCTAAGAATTTGTAGCGTTCTTGATGGGTGTGCATCTCGTCAATGGTGCTAACACGAAGCTCCTTGTCTTCATTGAGTGAAGTTATTATTGGAACAGACGTACACACACCAAACCCAAAGGGTTTATATGAAGCACCATTGGAGACATTCTGTATCACCGTCTTTGCATATTCCCTTTCCTTTTCGCTAAATTCATACTTACCCTTTACAAGGGCTTCATATATTGGAGTAAGGATTTCCTTAACAAAAGTTGGAATGGTGATGTGATTATCGCAGGAAGATAAGATTATCCATATACCCCTAATTGAGCCGTTGTAGGTTTGGAAGATACTTTCACATCCGTCACCAACCTCAATGATAGCCATATTCATTGGCGTGATATATTCAAATACAGAACGCATAGCATAGCGGATATGCTTTCTCCCTCCTTCTATACTATCAAGGTATGAGGATACAATTCTGTAAATGACGCTATCATCTCCCTTGCTAATATCTTGGTTAAAGATGCCATAGAACTCAGAAGACTTACGGACGAATGTCTCCACAACGTTAATAACAACGTCCTTGAACACATCTTCAAAGATTCGGATAGACTTTACATGCGGGTATATAGTAACCGCAGACTTAACGACTGTACCCCTATTGGAGATTAGTTCCTTTCTTATGAGAGCCATATAAACTCGGATTAGTTAGTTTGTACTACAAAGGTAGTGCTTAGGTTTGAATAAAACAAATCCCCAAGGGAATAGTCCTCGGGGATTTGCTGTATATGATTCTTGTGTAGGCTATCCCACATCACGGATGTCAAACTCAATGCACATACTGAAAGGATATTCCTCAATTCTGAGAGGGTAGAGGTGTAGAGCAATGCTCGCAAGACCACCAGGAGTGTGGATATATTCACGCTTGTCCGAGTCAGTGAACATACTCGCCCACAATCTCGTGCGCCAAGGGTATGCAGGGAAATCAAAGAGACAACTATCCTGATAGAAGTGTGTGCACTTGACTCCGAACATCTCTTCCGTGAGTTCGTTGAACTCTGTATATGTATCAACACGGGTCTTAACGAACCTTTCAAAATGCTCAACTACCGATTCAATCTTGTTGTTGAACACGGACTCCATTCTTTCCATCATCTTTTTGAGTATCATCTCCCGCCTCTTGAACTTATCGTCCTTGAAGTATTCGTAGACGTAGCACGGGAACATCTCTATAGGTCTTGATGTCTTCTTGTAGAAGTTATCGTCAAGGTACTCATGGATAGTCTTAGGTGTGTAGATAAATCCATCGTACCCCGTAGCACCTGCATCCGATGAAATACCGAAGCATCCAAAGTTGAAACTACGGACGACCTCACCATTAACAGTAGAGGAGTGAAGAACTCCATTATCATCCTTACCGAATACGACCTGCACCTCCGAATGGACTGATGTTGTAGCAATACCCTTGTTGCTTGCGATGTCGTCCTTCTGAACGATAGTGTACATGAATGGTATCACGTGGTCAAGGATATATCTCTTCATATAGACCCTAACAACTTCGGGGTCTATGTCTAAGCCATATATCATCAGCTTACCACTGAGGTACTGATACGTGCTATCAACAAGATATGATACCGACTTGTCTACATCTGCGTCTTCATCCCTTCCCGAAGAAATTACTGATAGCATATTCTTCAGGTTCAGAACCCCCATGATGAATTTCAGAATGATTTTCTTGTTGTCTCCTGAGTTGAATACCTCGGACACTGCACGGACGAATAGGTTATCCTTCAGCTCTGTCGGTGTATCTGCCGACACGCCTACGAAGACACCCTTTATTTTGCTCTTGAGGCTCTTCTTGGGCTTCCCTCCGTAGATGCGGATAAAGTGGCTAAGCACCTCTGCGTAGTATAGACCTATACGCCTCAAAGAGCGAATGAGGATAGGCTTTGCCGTGTGTTCTACATACTCCTCACGGAACGTGCGCCCATTGGGTTCTATCTTAAATCTTTCCATATCTTCCATTACTTATTGTTATATGATTGTCTCAGTGTGCGATTCTGAATACACGTGAAAGCAATACGTTGGAATAAACTTCCTTGCTGGAACATCGCTCTCGCTCATTAGGTGCAATAATATGGTATCGTACATATTGATAGGCTTCAGCTTTGCACTAAAGTCAATACTCAATGATGCTATCATCCTCCTGAGATGGTATTTGATGCCCTCGTGGCGCACCCAAATGTAGTTGCCCATTTTTCCGTCTGCGATAACATCGGATGCGGAGTTCACTATATTTTCATACTTGAATGCAAGTTCCTCAAAACGCTTATGCCACAATTTTACAGACTGCTTATACGTATTGAGTATAACCTCAAAAGACCATTTACGCAAACCATTTTCCTCAACGAGACGCATCTCCTCCATCCATTCGGATAGGGTGTTAGGTCTATCCCCCGTATACCCGTATGGATAATCTACCATGAAGTCTTTATTGGAGTTATTTGGAGTATGGTTACTCTCACTGAAGTGACTTTTGTCCATCTCATTTTTAAGGACTAACGCATTGCTACCTATCTCGCAGAGCCCCTTCATAGTCAGTGCGCTCAAATCCTCTTGCACGCCATTGTTCTCAAGGAGGAAGCCTCTTGGCTTACGAAACATCTTGCGAGGATAGCGTTCAGCTGAATAGCCGATGTATTCCTCTATAGTACCCTGAATAGCCCACCTGATGTATCCAAGCGTATTTGTGACCTTATCCAAGCGCATTTCGTCCGTTGAAGCAAGATATATTCCATCAACATACTTCATCATATCCTTGACATTGCTTTTAGGAATACACTCGTAACTTATCTTCCCATCTATATGAAGAGCTACATCCATATAGCTATCGCCATTGGGAATGATATATGAAGCTGGCTTATATCTATCATTCACTCCGATTGGGACAGTGGCGCACAGATTTAGATCCATGTACCTGATGTCGGTATCATTGTATGCCAAAGATTGAGACATTCTGCGTTGAAACTTACGACTGCTTATATCCGTCTTGCCTCTCCCTATACCATACAACTTCTTCATATATGGGAACACCACCTGCAAGAAGTAAGGATTGGAATTATTCTCTATAATCTTGCTGTATGGGTTAGTCTTGTTCTCCATTATAAACGAGGCTATATCACATATCAGAGTTCCATATCCAAAGAGCGATGTAAGGCAAGATAAGAGGTTTTCACATCCTTCTTTGTCTGCTTGGGTAAGGTCGTAGATGGATTCATGAGATATGAGCTTAATTGCGTTGTCAAACATATACTCATTCACGTACTCATCCGTAACGTCACCGAGAAAGTCCTTTGTTGCCTTGAATAGCTCACCTTCCGTGCCCAGCTTAACGTCATCATAAAGAGGCTTTGTAACAACATCAAGATAGGCATCTACGTTGAGCTGGGTCATTCGTGATAACCCAAGGAGAAGATGCTCTATCCCATCAGGAGAGCATTTAGCGAAAACATTATTAGGCATACTTAAAATAAGTATTTAGGAGAACATATCATCAAGGAGGTCTTTCGTACTACGACCATCCACGGCACTGCTACGTACACTTCGGTTGAGTTCCTTGAGGACGCTATGCTCTACGACCTTTCTGCCTTCAACCTTC
>QWCI01000391.1_pt1 | contig 18088 bp, 15 predicted proteins | sample 1972541 | NCBI WGS metagenome assembly QWCI01 (sample SAMN09866712, study PRJNA288562) | Human oral metagenome isolate term3_saliva, whole genome shotgun sequencing... | isolation source: mouth | host: Homo sapiens | place: USA: California | reverse complement strand
CGTGCGTCGCGCGTACCTTTATATTGGTCTCGCTCCTGTGTGTGTGTGTGTGTGTTTACACAATTATTTGGATTGACCAAATAAAAAGGCATAAAAAAAGCGGCGGAAGAGAAATTCTTTTGCGCTGCGAAGGTTGCCTTATGGTGTAAACTACTCATCACTTCACTTTTTTGTTTCACGAGCGCAAAGTTATAAACTTTTGACGAAAGCGAGAAAACTTTTTGTAGGAAAAATTGCGAAATGGTTTAAAAGAGCGGTGAGAAGGGTGGCGATGAAAAGCGCCTCTACCTTTTAAAACTGTTTGGCAGAGGCGTTTGTTGGTCATCGCATAAGCAGTTAGGACTCTTTGTCTTCCTTTGCTTTGGCATGCTTTGTACCATAACGATCGATGAGCACATGTTTGCGGCCGATGATTCCTTCAAAGTAAGGTGGTTCGGAACGTAGCTGCATATCATCGTAGATGAATTCGGCGATGACGGTGTCTTTTCCGTCGGGCAGAATGAGTCCCATCTTTTTATTCTTCTCGGCAATGACGGGCATGAGGCACAAGTCGTCGATATAGACATAGGGTGTGCGCAGGAAGTCGTATAATGGGTGAACGAGAATTTTGCCTTCATGGTTGCGAATGCCAAACTTTCCATTCTGTTCAAAAATCTCATGGAAGCGGATATACTTCTTTTTCACGCGTTGCAGATAGGCCACGATACGACGAGGATTGTTAATCATGCTGTGCCAATAGCTATAGGTGTCGCAATAATTGGCTGCAGCACGCATGATAACCATCTTCCAATCCAATCCGCTAATAGCTTTTCGGTTGCGGTCGATGTAGTTGGCAATCGCTTCTTCGCGTTGTGGAACACTAAGCTTGGCCAGCGAAGCTTCAAACTTCTCCATCATGACTTTCGATCCCGACATCCCTTTGATGTAACGATGAATTTGTCTACTCATTTCGTTACAAACGAATTTATCGATTTCTGATAACTCTACTTTGTCTACATAGCGTTCATCAAAATTCTCAGCAGTTATTTTACACATGGTGAACTTGTTTATGTTTCACCCAAAAGTAATAGTTTTTTGTGGAATGGCGAAAAAAGTTGCTCGAAAATCTCAAGAATGCCTGTAAAAAACGCTCGATTAACCTCTCTTAACCCCATTTTGGGCACATTTGTGCTGTAGGCGATGATGGTTTTATTGTAAATTTGCACCATAATATTAACAAAAACAAAGAAAAGATGAAAACGATTTATGCATTTGAACAATGGCCATTAGACTTGTTGGTTGATTATGTGTTGAAGGTGCATCATCGGGGCATTCGCGAAGATGGACCGATGATTTTAGATAAGCTCATTGCTGTAGCTGAAGCACATCGCAATGATGCTCCGAATTTATTGAAGGTAGCCGACCATTTCCGCAATTCGCTCTATGATTTAGACACGCATTGCCACAAGGAGGAACAGGTGCTTTATCCTTATATTATGGAGATGTGGCGTGCGCATGATTTAGGTCAGCAGGTTGCAGCGTTCCACTGTGGTTCAATTCAAGGGCCAATCCAAGTGATGATGGCCGATCATGACGATGAGTTGGCCCGTCACGCGCGTATTGCTGAACTGACAAACAACTACACGGCACCAGCTGAAGCCGATGAGGATTGGCGTGAGGTGCTGGACTTGTTGCGCGATTTCCGTGCGGCTTTAGAGGAGCACACGGCTATGGAGAATGAAGTAGTGTTCCCCATGTCTTTAAAATTGGAGCAGTTAGCTGTGGAGTAAAGGTATCTGCACGTCGTTTTAAAAACGATCAAATCGTGCCATAATCTGCTATAGATTGTGGCACGATTTGCGTTATTTTTCCTTGTAATGTGGTTGCTATTGCAGCGCTATGGTGCAAGCTTTATGTTTTATGAAAAAAGTAGTGAGCCAATTTTTGCGACCAGCCAAGCTAATAAGGCAATCATTAAGGCGATAAGTAGGATGAGCACAACAAGTGTTATAGCAGCTTGTCGAGCTTTGGTGTTCACTTGGTGCATGATGAAGGGATCGTCGTTGAGAAAACCATCGATAAGAATCATATTCTTTTGGTTTGAGCGATAGAGAAAGTCTATCACGTTGCCAATATAAAAAGGTAGCAGTCCCAAAAGCACATCGCATAGCATATTATTGAGCAGAGCCAGCGTGAGGGGGATAGACCGCAGCTTGAAAGCCCCAAAAAAGATGTGAGCAAGGGCAAAGAATGCGGCTAAAAAGTCACCTATACCTCCAGGGATGAGCCCCAAGATTGCATCTAATTGATAGGTGTCTGTGAGGCGTGTGAGCGTCACAATCTGTTGATAAAGTCGGCTCTTCTTGAGTGCTTCTTTTTCAGTTGGCTTGGTCATCAAATGCTATAATATGATCCTCGGTTGCTAATTCTCGATATATCTCTGTCATGGCATTGTAGGTAACGTTCATGTTAACTTCGTTCCCACATGCCATTTTAAAGAGTTCATAGAGGTCGTTAGGCATCTCTTTTATTTGTGTTTCTCCACGCATAACGAGCAGATTGGTGAGAATGAGCCTATAGACAGATGCTTGGTCAAGGCTGACTTTTTGTGGATTTGCCAATTGGAGAGCCTTGACATAGGTTTTTATAATAAGCCTTACCAAAAGGTGAATGGCTGTAGGCTCATCGATGAATGCAAGCTGAATACCTTTGTTGTGCATAGTATAGCTGTTTCCTTTTACATTTAAGCGTCCCTGTAGAAGCAGGGCAAAGTTGTGCTGATATTCGCTGACAACAGCTTCATAAAGTCGGGGCGTCCTACACACAATTTTGAGATATTGTTTGGCATCTGGAGCTTTATCTTGAAAAGCTTCGCGCAGTTTTTCGGTTAAAGTTTCAGCTTCCCTATAGGTGAGTTTTGCCAACACAGGAGCCACAAGCTCCATAAATATGGGATTTAGGTGTTGATAAAAAGCAATCATGAAGGTCTTTTCTTCTTGAGTCGTATATTGCTTTTTTTTGTTATCCGTAGTCTTTCCATCGAGGATGCCTGTTGCGAAGGCTTCGAAAAAGGCTTTCACGTAGGAAAGAGCCGCTTGATAGCAGTTAATTTTTTGTGTCATGTTCCCTCCTTTTTGGGGGTAAAGATAGCTTATTTTTTTGTGATGCGCAAGCAGCGGCCTTGATATTTCGCATGAGACCTTGATATTTCGCTCTTTTCACAGCGCTTCCTTTAAAGAGTTTACGATACTCTTCTTCGGTTAAATTTTGCCATTGTTCTTGTGTCATGGCCATCAGCTCGGGGCGTGGTTGCAGTTCGGGGATGTCGTTGGGTATGGCAAATCGATTCCACGGGCAGGCTTTTAAACATTCATCGCAACCATAAATCGTGTTGCCTAATGCGGCAGAAAAGGGTGCCGCTATGTCAGAATGATTTTCAATGGTCTGGTAGGAAAGGCAGCGAAAGGCATCTATTTCGTTGTCAGATGTGATGGCTTTCGTGGGGCAGGCTTGCAGGCATTTGGTGCATTTTCCACATCGATTTTTAGCCGGTTCATCGTAGAGGAGAGGTTGGTCGACGAGTATCTCACCCAAGAAAAACATACTTCCAGCATGCGGAATGATGAGTTGGTGATTTTTTCCTATCCAACCTAAACCTGCGCGTTCTGCCCAATAGCGCTCTAAAATGGGGCCTGAATCAACGAAGATGCGGCAGCGTTTTGCTTGTGGATTTTGGCTGATGAGGTCGTCTTCAAAACCACAACTCGCCGCCAGCTGGCGCAGTTTATGTTTCATAATATCATGATAGTCTTGCCCAAGAGCATAGTTTGCAATGTGATATTCCTGTGGGGCAAAGGTCTGTTTAGGGGCATAGTTAAGCGCCACACAAATGATGCTCTGCGCATTTTTGAGCAACAACCGTGGATCAAGTCGCTTGTCTGTGTTGTTGTTCATGTAGCCCATGCCCGCAAACTTCTCATCATTGAGCCAGCGTTTCAGGTGTTTGGCTGTCTCTTCGTCTACGGGTTTAGCTTGCGCTATGCCACAAGCAAAAAAGCCGAGGCGTTGTGCTTCGGCTTTGATGTGTAGGGTTAGGGTTTCTATGTCATTCGAATGTTTTAAATTCATAACCTTCTTTGATGAGCCATTCAAGGGCTTGTGGGAGTGCAGTTTTCAGCTTGTCGATGCTCTTGAGTGAATCGTGAAAGGTGATGATAGAGCCGTTTCGGGCATATTTTTTCACATTGTCGACAACATCTTTAGCTTTCATCCATTTAGAATAATCACGTGTAACGAGATCCCACATGATAATTTTATATCTTCGCCTGAGCCACCAATAGGCTGTGTAGCGCATCCATCCGTGAGGCGGACGGAAAAGGTGTGAGTGGATAAGCTCGTTGGCCTTTTCGGTGTTAATGGCATAGGTGATGACCCAATGCTTGAAGGCTCCGATGTGATTGAAGGTGTGATTGCCCACTTGGTGTCCATCAGCAACAATTTGATTATAGAGATCGTGATAGCGCAACACATTCTCACCAACCATGAAAAATGTGGCTTTCACATTGTAGTGATGGAGTGTCTCGAGAATGAATGGTGTAGACTCAGGAATAGGACCATCGTCGAACGTGAGGTAAACCGCATGTTCGTTCTTGTCCATTCTCCAAGTCGCACCGGGATAAAGCCAGCGCAACCATTTTGCAGGTTGTTCTATGAACATGGTTGCGCTGTGTTTTTATTTTCCTTTCTGTATGGGCACATAGCCACCTTTTTCGCGATAATTGACGAACTTGTTTTGGAGAATCTTGTCGGTCTTTCTCGCTAACGTCTTACTGATGAGTGGTGCAATTTTGCTGCATTCCTGCATGATGGTAAACTCACGCAGACAATCGTTCATTGATATGTCGAAGTTATTACCCGACAAGGCAAGATAGAAGTCCATATATTGTTCGCTGTTCTTCCACACGGCATTGAAGAGTTGCTCGGCCTTTTGCTGCTGTCCTAAGATGGCATAGCACTCGGCCAAGTCAAGGCTTCCACTGACATAGTTGTGCGGAATATTGTAAGCCGGGAGCACTTCGAGACATTTGTCGAGCACTTTCTTTGCCTTGTCATATTTGCCTTCCTTGATGAGCTCCTGCGCTAATTGCGCAAACAGCCTGCGATGGGTGTAGCACATGCGCATGACGGTTTCATCCACATAGAGGCCCTTCTTCTGCAAACCGCCAAACTTATAGCGCGTCATCACATTGCGATAAGTTTTTTCGGTGTCGAAGTTCTTGGCGCTGCCGTTCTTACCATTGTTGGTGGTTGTGAAGGGCGTGATGCGGTTGGCCAAACCTTCTTGCACGAAGTTGTCACCCAAGTTCATGTAGCTTTTGGGGCCAACGGTGAGTGCCACATAGACAGGACGTGTCCAGTTGCTGCGCGAAATGATTTCGAGCATCATCAAATCATTTTTGTAAAGGGCATTCTTTCCCGAGAGCGAAATCACCATTTGATTGGGTATTGAGTCTGAAGCCAACATCATGCCGCTCTTTTTTACTGCCGCTTTGTCGATGGTTACATACACCGTGTCGGTAGGAATGACATGCATGTTGGCATCTTTTGCGCGCACCCAATATTTCATGATGTTCTTCAACTCGAATGGATTGTCACCAAATTGTGCCTTCGCTTCTACGGGATGGTCTTTGTAGAACGAAAGAATTTGCTGCTTCAATTCGGGCTGCACGGTGATATAGTCGTTCGTTCCCGCACAGAAATCCAAGCGTGGCCAGCTGATAGGCAAGCTGGGCGAGTTGTAGGCCGGACGCTTCATTTGGTCAATATACCAGTCGGTGGCCAAATAGCTCAGGTTGCACACACGTGCATCGCGCCGCACGCCCTCGACTTCTTGGTTATACCAAAGCGGGAATGTGTCGTTGTCTCCGTTGGTAAAGATAATGGGATAGCCTTTATCCTGCAGGGTCATGAGATAGTTTTGCCCGAAATCACGGCATGTATAACGTCCGCTGCGGTCGTGGTCATCCCATGTTTGGCTGGCCATTTGAATGGGCACTAAAAGTGCAAGTACTGAAAGGCCCGCTGCAACCGGTGTGCCTTTCACATGCAGATAGCGCTTGGAAAGGTCGTAGAGTGCTGCAACGCCCAAGCCGCACCAAATGGCAAACGCATAGAACGAGCCGGCGTAGGCATAGTCGCGTTCGCGCGGTTGCAGCGGCGTTTGGTTCAGATAGATGACAATGGCAAGGCCGGTCATGAAGAACAAGAAGAACACCACCCAGAATTGTCGGATGCCACGCTTGCCTTTGAATGCCTGCCAAAGCAATCCGATGACGCCGAGCAGCAACGGCAAGCAATAGAACACGTTGTGTCCTTTGTTGTTTTTCAGCTCATCGGGCATTTTGCTTTGGTCGCCCAACCGCAAGTTGTCGATGAAGGAAATGCCCGTAATCCAGTTGCCATGCTCCAGTTCGCCGTTACCTTGAATGTCGTTCTGTCGGCCTGCAAAGTTCCACATGAAATAGCGCCAATACATGAAATTGCATTGGTAAGTGAGGAAGAAACGCAAGTTCTCTAATTGGGTGGGCATCTTCACGTTCACCGTTTCGCCGCATCGATCATAGCTCACATTGTGCCCATCGACACCGCCCATCCAGTCTTCATAGGCTTGAACGTGGTCGGGATCATTGTCATACATGCGCGGGAAGAGCATGTTCTGCGCATATTTGTAGCTGTTTTTGTGGCTCACGACAAAGTAAGAATCCTTTTCATTGGCGCTGGCCTTTTCTTTCCGTCCATAGATGGGCGCGCCCTCATTCATATCGGGAAGGCAGCGGTCGCCATTCACTTTTAAAGCCACTTGCGAAGTGTAGGCTTGTCCATAGAGCAGCGGGCGGTCGCCATATTGGTCGCGGCTCAGGTAGCTGCCTAAGGTGAAGATATCCTCGGGCGAATTCTGATCCATCGGGGGATTGGCCGTAGATCGAATAACGATGACGGCATATGATGAGTAGCCAATCATAATCATGAGCAAACATAGGAGAGAGGTGTTTTTTATGCGTGAGGTGACTAAGTTCACCTTTTTGCCGTCAACTACATGTTTGTAGTTGAGCACAAACCATAATGCTGCTAACACAACAATGCCTATGCAGACAGCCGACCAGCCATAACCATAGAATGGGATGCCCAGCATACCTACAGCAGCCACAAATGAAATATTACTACGTTGGTTACTCTTGTTAGCATAGCTTTCGTAGATGGCCCACAGCACGATGCCCACCAAAAGAATAATGTAGATGATTTCGCCTGTATTGAAAGGACAGCCGAGGGTATTGACGAAGAACAGTTCAAACCATCCGCCTACGGTGATAATACCTGGCACAATGCCATAGAGTACGCCAGCCACAATAACGAAAGAAACAATCAAAGCAATGAGTGATCCTTTGAGTTCTATGTTGGGGAACTTGCGATAGCAGAACACCAGCACGATGGCGGGAATACAAAGTAGGTTCAACAAGTGCACGCCGATACTCAAGCCTGTCATATAGGTGATGAGGATGAGCCAGCGATCGCTGTGAGGCTCATCAGCATGATCTTCCCATTTCAAAATGAGCCAGAAAACAATTGCAGTGAAAGCCGATGAATAGGCATACACTTCACCTTCGACAGCCGAGAACCAAAAGGTGTCGCTGAAGGTGTAAATCAATGCTCCCACCAAGCCCGATGCTTCAATGATAATCCATTTTGAAAGGGTCAGCTGACTCCAATCTTTCAAGATGAGCTTGCGAGTGAGGTGGGTGATGCTCCAAAAGAGGAACATGATGGTGGTGGCACTCAGCAGAGCACTCATCGTATTGACCATGCGTGCCACATTTGATGGGTTGCTCACAAATTGTGAAAAGAGATTGGCTGTGAGCATGAAGAAAGGTGCCCCAGGAGGGTGACCTATTTCGAGTTTATAACCTGTGGTGATAAATTCTGGGCAATCCCAGAAGCTTGCTGTCGGTTCAATGGTCGAACAATACACGATGGCAGCAATCAAGAATGCGAGCCAACCTAGCGCATTGTCCACTAATTTGTAGTGTCTCATTTATTTTAATTAAAATATTTCTATTCTTGAAACTATGCCTGCAAAGGTAATACATTTCAAGAAGAATGGTTAATCTACACCATAGAAATTTGTTGCTGTATGATTGTAGCAATATTTTCTTGCTACAATTTTCTTAAAATCTGTTTGTTTTGAATGTTAGTAGTATTTCTACAAGCACACAGAAATGTAACGCGAACCATGCAGGAATATTCACAAGCAATTTGCAAAAGATAAAAAAGAAAGCAGTCATTCTGTTTAGAATGGCTGCTTTCTTTTTTGAGGTACCTAGCAGAGTCGAACTGCTCTACACGGTTTTGCAGACCGTTACCTAACCGATCGGCCAAGGTACCATTGTTTTTGTGGTTGCAAAGGTAGGGTAAATAATCAATCTAACCAAATATATTGCTTATTTTTTTGATTTCTTTTTGCATTTCTCATATAATCCACATCCTGCACAGTGGTAATCTTTACAAGCTAAATTTTGCTTAATACTTTTGTGGATGCGCCATGTAGCATAGCCTATGGCTGTGATGAGAATTAGGATAATGATGAGATATTGGATGTTCATATTATGCTCTTTTTTTATTATCATGTTGAAAAGACACGACGTTTTTTTATAGAATTGTTTTGCAACAGTCTATTTCTTTTTGCAATATTCGTCATTTTCTATGGATTGAGCAAATAAAAGCTTAAAAATGATTTGTGTATTCAAAATTATTCTCTATCTTTGCCCATGTATTTTTCATGGTATTAGATTATTAAGGTTAAAAAGGTTAGATTGGTTGTCGCGAGATAACCAATCTTTTTTTATAATTGTAATTGTAAATAATTAATCGGTATTGCTTTTAGCTCTTTTCTTTTTTATACCTTTGCAACGTGAAAGTAGTGCTCCAGCTTTACCGCTGATACATTTATGTATGAGAGGAAAGTCCGGGCAGCATAGGACGCTCCACTTCCTAATATAGAAGCTATTGGTGACAGTAGGACGAGACAGAAGAAAATAACCGCTTATCAAGGCTTAGCTTCTTTTAGGAGCGAGGTGTATGATGAGTAAGGGTGAGAAGGTGGTGTAAGAGACCACCAGTCGATTGGTGACAATCGAGCTGTGTCATCTGGAGGCTGCAAGTTCATGTAAACCGCAGTTTGAGAGTTGTCCGCTCGATGCATTTCGATGCAACTGTGGAGGGTAGAATGCTAAAGCCATGGGGTGACTCATGGCTTAGATAAATGGTAAAGCACCATCTTTATAGGTGGTTACAGAACCCGGCTTATTAGAGCACTATTTTCTTTTTTCTCCTAAAATCACATGAGGTGATAGGCTTTGCGATCAAGTTTTCCATTGTAAGTGCGCTTGATAGCATCTACTTGTTCATATTGCATGGGTACTTGATAAGTCTCTAATTGTGTTTGCAGCCATTGTGCTAAGGCACGTTTATCCAATTTTGCACCAGATTTACACACGACCAGCAACTTCAGTGCAGTGTCGGTGATGGTGTGGGGAATAGCAATACAAATGCAATCGGCGATATCAGGATGGGCAAGTGCCGCAGCTTCTACATCAGTAGGAGCTACTTTGTATCCGCCGATATTGATAACTTCGCTGTGACGGCCATCGATGAAAAGTAGGCCTTCTGCATCGATATGTCCCAAGTCTTCGGTGAAGAGTTGCCCATCGTGTTTCACTTTCTGCGTAGCTTCCACATCGCCGATATATTCAGTCATGAGTGTTGGCCCCGCACAGGCAATCGTTCCTTGAGGCGTTATGGAAAAAGATGCGTGTTTCATCGCTCGCCCAACACAGCCTGGTAAGCACTGAACTCCGTTGAAATTGTGGGTGGCAATGATACCTGTTTCGGTAGAAGCATAGGTGTTATAAAGGCGTGTTGTGGGTAGCAAATTACATAGTTCTTCCATGTCGCAAATTTGTATGGGTGCAGCCCCCGTCTCTATAAAATCGAGTTTATGAGCTACTTGTCTGAGCTGTTTACGTGCAAGATGAATGAGCATACGCAAATGCGCCGGTACCATGAATGTAGCAAACTTGTTGGAAGGATAATCGAAGGCATTGAAAAAGGCATTGAGATCATTCAAACCCTCAAGCAAATAGATGGTAGCACCTTGCATGAAGGTCGGATAAAGTTTCGACAAGCTACCCAAATGATTGATAGGTCCACAAATAATAAAGACGGTATCGGCCGTATAGCCTTGCGCCGCGATTAAGTTCTCCGCATTGGCGATGATAGCTTCATGACTGATGAGCACTCCTTTCGCTTGGCCTGTGGTGCCCGTAGTATAGAGCACGTCTGCACTATTAGCGGGAAAACTAGTCTGTTCAAGTTGCTGTTGCAGGGCTTTTCGGGTGTCGTTACCAAGGCTATTACTCACGGGAACTGCTACAATGCCTGCACGATGCAGGGCAAAATAGTTGATGAGAAAGTCGGGCGTTTGGCTGCTTTCAAAGAGTTGTGCCTTATTAGCAAGTGCTGTGAACGCGTCTGCGCGCTGGTTAATGGCCTCGTTGAATGCCGCATAAGTAAGCTGTTCGTGGGGGGTTACAATCGCTATTTTTTGGGGATGTGTTGTTGCGTGTAGTGCAATCAGCCTTTCAATTGTAGTTATCATGAGTTTTATGTTTAATCTTGCATGCACCAATGATCAATCATTTTACGTGCAATGCTCAATTTATCTGGCAAGGCAGGTAGATTATTTTTATCGAACCAAGCACCATGCGATAATTCTTCCTTTTGTAGATGGATATTTCCTGCAACGTAGTCGGCTTCGAATCCCACCATAATTCCACTTGGATAGGGCCATGGTTGGCTACCGAAATAGCGTAGGTTAGAGATGGCTATGCCCGTTTCTTCTGCTACTTCGCGATGCACAGCCTCTTCAAGTGTTTCGCCAGTTTCGACAAAACCTGCCACCAAGCCATAGTAATTGCCTTTAAAATTGCGTGCATGGACGAGTAAAGCCTCATTACCTTTGTGCACCAAAACGATGATAGCAGGACTTAGGGAAGGCCAAACCTCCCTGCCACATTGTGGGCAGTATTTGCTGATTGATGTGTTCATGCGTAGCGGCGTGCCGCAAGTCCCACAATATTGTGTATTGTTATCCCAATAAATTAGTTCGTGACACTTCCCTGCTTTGAGATAGTGTTCGTATGGAAGTAGATGGAAACTTTCTCGCAAATCAATCCATTCAAGTGTAGACCCTTTGATAAAAGGTGCATAGAGAGCAAAGGTTTTGATGGGGGTGCCATCATCCATTGTTCCAACTTCCATGACAGACGAAGATTTACTAAGTTCAACTGGAGCCTCTCCACCAGTGGGGACGGAAAAATTCTCGCCTTGTTTTGTCAATAATAGCTTATCTTTATAGAATATAAACCAAAGAGGTTGCATTATTTCAAATCTTTAATATCTCTGGGATGTTCAAACAATAAAAGACTGTCGCGCTGTGCTGCAGGCTTAGTCCATGCCTCAGGAATAAATTTCCAATTATGGTTGGCTTGTGGATGAACCGTGCCCAACTTCTCAATTTCCTTCATTAGATAGTAGCGTTGGTCACGCGGACTTCGATAAACAATACGTGTTTTTAGACTGTCTTTAGCTATACCAGCACCCTTTGTAAGCAGTTCGCCCCCACCATTTCCACGATAACTGTTGATGGCAACATTATACCAGGCGTGCTCATCGAAGGGTTGTCCGTTACTCATACGCAGAATTTTTACCTTCTCACCATTTGGCTTTGTCACATCAACCACGTAGTCGATGCCCGTTGCAGCATCGAAGTTAAAGGTGAAATTCTTGAAACCCAAACGTTGTGCATCGCCACGTGTGTTAGCTAAGAGCAGTAAGTGGTCGGTAGGCGATTGCATGGTGTTAACCCATTGATCGTAACTCATCTCAAGATGCTTGCGAATTTCCTCGCCCGTGAGCCGCATCACATAGAGTTGATTCTCATACTTATAGAGTTTGAACATATCGCCTACGCAAACAGGGCCAGCCTTGATGGTTGCATCGAATTGCAAGGGTGCGTTGAAAGCGATGTCGGCGTGGGTGATTTGCAGCATGAGATTGGCGATGAAATCGTTGAAAGCCGACGAGCCAAAGTAACTATCACGCGTGGTGATGGTATTGGTGAAGGTGCCGATGTTGCGACTGACGAATTGTGCTACCTGTTCAAAATGCGGTGTGAAATGGGTCATATAGGCTTTGTCAATAGGCAAATCGCTCACATCAACGAGTGTTCCAGTAATGGTTTTGTGGGTGACACGCCCCTTTTCAAACGTCAGTTGTACGTTGGCCTGCGCCACAGTTAACGCATTATTTGCCGGATTGATGCACAACACCTTCTTCCCAACCTTGTTGGTAAGTGTTTGGTTGTAGCGGGTATGGTCGTGGCCAAACATGACAATATCAAAGCCAGGTACCTCGCATGCCACTCTTAAACTGGCATCTTCTTGATAATCCTTTGTCGTAATTCCACCTTCGCGACCACTATGAAAAAGACCGATAACTAAATCGGGATGCTCTTTTTCTTGTACAATCTTCATCCATTTTCGTGCCGAAGTCACCATGTCGTCGAAACGCAACCCTGCCCAAATATCTTCTGTGAGCCAGTTGGGTATGGCGGGAGTGAGCATACCAATGATTGCGATTTTCACGCCATCACGGTGTAGTATGGTGTAAGGCGAGGTGTAAGGACGCCCCGTTTTCTTGTTAATGACATTACAAGCCAACACGGGACATTTTACCTCTTTCATCCATTTATCATACACTTCGTGCCCAGGTTCAATATCATGGTTACCGATGGTTTCGGCATCATAACGCATATAGTTGATAACTTCGGCAGCGATATTAGGCTTTTTCGTTGCTACAAAGTTGTAGTAATAGCTTGTGGGTTGGCCTTGCAAAATGTCGCCGTTGTCAAGCAAGATAACATTTTTCCCCATTTGCTGGCGCAACTGATTTACATAGTAACAGATGCGTGCCATCGAACCTTTCCGTGTAGTATATGGTGCAAAAAGGTCATTATTCTTTTGAGATGCATCGTGCAGAGGCGTTACTTCGTAGGGAAAGAAACTGCCATGCACATCGCTGGTCTCAAGAATACTGAGATTGATAACTTTCTTTTGTGCTGCTACTGGCAGGGAAATGCAGACAGATAGGAATAGGGTTATGAGTTGTTTCATTGTAATGGGTGAATAAAATGGATGAGTTTATTGCATAATACCTTATGAATTATGATATAATTTGCAGTGTCTTATATTGAAATAGCGCAAGATTACAATAAGATTAGAAAAGGGTGCATCTCATTTTGCGATGCACCCTTTAAATATTTTGATACTCTATAGCGCTTCGTCTTCGGGTGGTTGAGGAGCAACTCGCTTGAACTTTGTGAGATGCCTTTTGTTTCTCAACCAGGCAGCCTTACGTGCTTCATAATCTTGCCGTTTACGTTCTAAAAAGTTATCGGCCATGCTAATCCTCTTATTTAAAACGGCTATAAATCACCGTGATTCGCAGAGGGGTATTACCACCGACTAATTTTGTGCTGCGAATGTTAAGGTCGTTGTAGACTCCTGTGATGACCATGTTATTGTAACCATTATCTTGCACATTCATGGTTGTGGCCGTTACAGGAATGATGACAACTTTATTCCAATTGGGTGATGTGCTTCCATTTTTCCGTTTGGTATACATGCTACGCACTAATGAGCCAATGTTGCTAAAAGTGTATCCATTGTTGCTTAGTGTAGTTGTAAACGAGTTCTTATAGTCTGTCACCTGATGATGGCTGAAGAAACTCTGTAAGCTGTCACTCTCCACCATAAGCACTTGTTGTGGAGCTTGCAATGCATAACCATTAACCGATGTATTATTGAGGCGTTGTAACGTAATCTTGGCTGCATTGATGCTATCATTTTCATGTCCTAACATGATATCATTGATAGGTAGTGTTAGCTCAGTCAAGATTCCTGATGGTGTCTTTAAATAAGTTCCAGTGTTGTCATTGAGTAAAGATGTGAGCGCAGCAGGCTGATTGATGATTTGTGTAACCTGTTTCACTTCTTGTGTACCACCGAATTTTGCAACGCCTGTGTGAACAACTCCGTCAACGTTGTATCGATAGTAGACCTGCAACACTGCATTATAAATTTTTGCTATAGCTCCTGTACCATTTGTAATTTGGAAATAGAATCCAGGCACCACATGATTTACGAAATAATAAGTATTTCTAAAATACTCTGGATGCTGATAATATTGTCGCATTAAATAAGTACCATAATTGTTATAGGTTGTTCCTGTTGCATCCTGATAGGGTTGACTGAGTTGGAAACGAATGCTGGGTGAATAGTCCTTTTTTGCCCGTTCTGTGGCTGAGACGGACTGGTCTTCCAGGGTGAATGTCTTTGTTGCCATGGGCACAGATGTGTTGACAACCCCTGCTGTTACGGGATTGAATGCAGTAGTATAGGTTTGACTTTCATGGAGTGGTTGGCTCATTTCAAACATGCTTATGCGCAATGGTGCCAAGCTATCGCCTACTCCATTCTCATAGAAGAGTAACAATTCGCACGAGTCAGCAACAACCATTCCACCAACTTTCGATACGATTTTATCTGCTGTGGGCATCGAGAAGTTTTCCAAAGTGGCAAACTGTGCCATGAAGTTGGCAGTGATGGGCGTATTGGTCTCAGGATCTGTGAATTGCCCTAAATAACCATTGGAATTGCGAGCAATGGCAGGAGCTGCGGCTACAGATTGTGAATGAACAACGAACGAGTCTGTGCTAACACTGAGAATGTCGCTTCCGTCGGTAATGTCAAGACCCATATTACCTGTATTATTGTCGCAAGCTATAAAAGCCATGGCAACGCATACCCCTGTTACAATATTTCTAAATTTCATTTGTGGGTTTCGTTTATTCTTCAGCCGTGGGGTAGATTTTTTCGTAGAATGCAGCATAAGCATCCATAAAATCGTCACCAGGGAAGTTGAGTAAAGGTATATTTTTATTTGTGGCATGCGCTAAGAGCTCTGGGGCGACGCCCGTATTTGCTTCAATGATGCCATCACTATAATCGATAGCTAATTTCCCCAATTCTAAATAATCAAATTTGTCGTCATAGGCTTTTAAGAATTTATTTTTAGCCTCCTTATAAACGACACTTGATTTAAATTTCTTTCCGAAATTGCTCTTAGGTTGTTCGCTAAAGAGTGAAGTGACCACTTTTGCGTGCGCAAATGTAGGTTCTTCTTTGTAGGTCGTTTTGAGATAGAAAGGAATAACAGCACTCATCCAACCTTGACAATGAATGATATCGGGTGTCCAGCGCAATTTCTTTACCGTCTCGAGCACGCCGCGTGCAAAGAAAATAGCTCGTTCGCCATTATCTTCATATTCGGCTCCGTGCTCGTCTACGGTCATTTGGCGGTGGGTGAAATAATCATCATTATCAATGAAGTAAACTTGTATGCGCGATTGTGGAATTGAAGCCACCTTAATAATCAGCGTATGATCGGTGTCATCGATGACGAGGTTCATGCCCGAAAGGCGAATGACCTCGTGCAACTGGCCACGACGCTCATTGATGTTGCCCCATTTTGGCATAAAAGTTCTGATTTCTAAACCAGCTTCTTGTGCTTTTTGTGGCAAGTCAAGCCCCATTGTCGACAGCAAAGTCTCGGGGACATATGGTGTAATCTCTTGATTGATGAATAATACTTTTTTTGCCATTATTTCCAAATTTGAATGCCGCAAAGGTACGAAAAAAAAGTGTAAAGCAGCCCAAAAAGGGCTATCTTTCAAGTTTTTAAACCCTATTTAGCAGCTTTACTTGAGCTGTTCGGCAAACCAGTTGGCAATTTGGCGCAAGAGATGCGTGCGTGTGTTGCCGCCATAAATGCTATGGTTGCGGTTGGTGTAGAGGTTCTCTTTGAAATCCTTGTCGGCCTGCACCAACGCCTCGGCATATTCGGCTGCGTTTTGAAAGTGCACATTGTCGTCGGCTAATCCGTGGCAGAGCAACAAAGCACCATGAAGTTTGTCGGCGCGTGTGATGGGGTTGGTAGCATAGCCCGACGGATTTTCCTGCGGCGTGCGCATGTAACGTTCGGTGTAGATGGTGTCGTAGAAGCGCCAGTTGGTGGGTGCGGCCACGGCTACACCAGCTTTGAACACACCACGGCCTTCGCTCATGCTCATCAGCGTGTTGAAACCGCCGAAGCTCCATCCCCAAATGCCGATGCGACTGGCATCCACATAAGATTGCTTGCCCAACCACAGCGCAGTTTCCACTTGATCGCGCGATTCCAATTGCCCTAAATTCAGATAGGTAGCTTTTTCGAAAGCTACACCGCGCCCGCCCGTTCCGCGACCGTCGACGCACACGACAATGAAGCCCTGCTGTGCCAAGTAGGCATCGTAGAGGCCGCCGTTGCCCATCGAACCGGCCGACCACGCATTGATGACTTGCTGGCTGCCCGGACCGCTATATTGAAACAGAATGACAGGATATTTCTTGCTGGGGTTGAAGTTGGCAGGCTTCATCATCCAGCCGTCTAATTTCACTTGCTCAGACGTGGTGAACGAGAATGTTTCGCGCTGGGGCAACTGATAGGGCGCGAGCTTTTGGCGCAGCGCCGCATTGTCCTCGAGGGTAGAGAGCAGATTGCCGTTGCGGTCGCGCAGGGTGAAGACGTAGGGCGTGTTATAATCGCTCCACGTGTTGACGAAATATTGGAAATCGCCCGAGAAAACGGCCGTGTTCCACCCTTCGGTCTGCGTGAGCCGCGTTGTCTTTCCGTTCTTGTGGCTCACGAAAATCTGCCGATCGTGAGGGCTTAAGGCCGCCGCCTGATAATAGATGTTGCCCGTGGTTTCGTCGTAACCATAGACCTTGGTGATGTCGTAGTTGCCGTCGGCCACCTTGCGCACGAGGCTGCCGTTCATGTTGTAGAGATAAAGGTGCATGTAGCCGTCGCGGTCGCTGGGCAGCAGCAACGTTGATTGCCCCACCTGCATCTCTTCCATCACCTCTTCCTTGATATATTTTTCGCTTTTTTCTTGGATAATGAGCTGCGCCAGCGAGGTGCGCGGATTGGCCGCATAGAGCTTGAGCTCGTTTTGATGGCGATTCATGGTGAGCACCAACACCTTCGACGGATCGGCCAGCGTTTTGATGCGCGGAATGTAGCCATCGGCGGGCAGCGGCACGTTGATTTGAAGCGTTTTGTGGGACTGAATGTCGTAGCTCCACACCGACACTTTCGCGTTCTCCTCGCCCGCTTTGGGATATTTATAGGTGTAGAAATGCGGATAAACGGCGTTTTCGCCCAGCGCAGGATGGCTGCCCATGAACATTTGCAGCGCATATTCCTTCACGTTGTGCTCGTCGTATTTCACCCAGCACAGCATGGTGCCGTCGGCCGTGAAGCAAAGCGACTTGTTGGTCGAGAATTCCTCCTCGTTCACCCAGTCGGGGATGCCGTTGATGATGGCATTCTCGCGGCCGTCGGTGGTGACTTGGCTCTCGGCGTTGTCGTAGAGCAGTTTCACAAGAAAAATGTTGCCGCCGCGCACAAAGGCCACCAGATTGCCGTCGGGCGACCACGTGGGCACCTGCTGCGGTCCGCCTGTGGAGAGGCGCTCGAGCTTGTTGCTTTGGATGTTGAAAAGATAATATTCGGCGGTGAACGAACGGCGGTAGCGGCGTTGCGTCTGCGTCTGAATGAGCAGCCGTCGGCCGTCGGGCGAAGGGATGTAGCCGTCGATTTGCGCAATTTGCTCGCCCTGCGTGTGGCTCACGTCGATGAGCGTGCGCGTGGGCTTACCCGTTTTAAACGCATATTCCACGATGCGCTTGCCGTCGCTCGAGATGCTGGCATAGCGGTCGGTGCCTTGCATGGGGCGCATGCCCGCGATGATTTTTGGAGTGAATGTCTGTCCGGTCACGTCGTTGAGCGTGAGTTTTTGAGCGGCTTGTAGCGGCGCTACCGAAATGAGCGCGGC
>QWCI01000390.1_pt1 | contig 18094 bp, 26 predicted proteins | sample 1972541 | NCBI WGS metagenome assembly QWCI01 (sample SAMN09866712, study PRJNA288562) | Human oral metagenome isolate term3_saliva, whole genome shotgun sequencing... | isolation source: mouth | host: Homo sapiens | place: USA: California | reverse complement strand
CTCCCGGCCAGGCCCCGTTGGAAAAAATGCGATTCCGATTTCGGTCGGTCGGCGCCGGACGGTGCGAGAGCCGTCGCCTCGAGCGGCATTGCAGCCGTAGTGGGCTGGCCGGAGGTTTTCGATCGTGTCTGTGCCTCCGCGGCTGACGGGCAGCACATGGTCGATACTCAGTCGGTCTCGCAGTCGTGTTGCGTCGGGGTTGATCATCGTGTGGCAGATGGAGCAGCGCCAGCCGTAGATGTCCGTTACCAGTTGCCGCAGCTGCTTCTGGTTCCGGCCTCGCCAGCGTCGTCCTCCGCTCATGCCCCTGAGTATACCCCCTCTGAGCAACCCCCCGCAACTCGGGTACCCCCGGTCGGAGATACCCCCGGTCGGAGATACCCCCTCGTCTCCACAACCTGGGTCTGGTCCGGGAACCGGGACCACCCGGATAGGCGATAGCTCCGTCTCCCCGAGGGGGCGGGCGGAGGGTCCGCCGCCTCGCGGCGGGCGGACCCTCCCGATCGCCCTCCCCCTTTTCGCTTTTCTCTAAATTTAGAGGGTTCATCTAAGGGAGAGAGAGTCTCCCTTATGGAGACTCTCTCCCTTAGGGAGATTGATATGGCTAGCACTCCGTTCCGCATGGGCGTCTCCCAGTCTGGGCCGTCGCTCCGGGGCAAACCCCTGGATCGCCCATGCGGAACACTATGCCGCCGCACCGAAATGGGAGCAATGGTAGCGGCGTTCCGCATGGTCAGAAGAGCATATCGGCGTCATCCCGGGGCTTATCCGGGGCGCCGGGATGCTCGGGCCCGTCTCCATCCTCCCCGTCCATGCGGAACACTGTTCCGTGAGGATTGGCGTTCCGCATGGGATCAGTCCAGAATCCCTGCGGGCACGCGCCTAGCACGCCGTGGTTGTAGGCGTGGGCGGCCTCCGCGTCGGCCTCCGCCAGCACGTCCAGTAGCGCCTCGCACGACGCCGCTAGGTCCTCATCGTCGGGCAGGGCTCGGGCGATGGAGCGGCGTAGATCCACGACGCCCCAGGCGGCCGTGTGGAGATGGGAGATGATGCGCAGCGCGACATCCCGGGCCTCCGGATTGGGCCTCAGAACGACGGGCCGGGGGTGCTTCTTCGTTGATTCCATGCCCTGATTCTACCCTGGGCACGACTAATGCCCCCTACCGCCTGGCGGGGGCTTGCATGACGGTATTCGGCTATGGGGCCGGGCGGCTGCGGACGCCCGGGAGGACGGTCAGACTGTCACTGCGCGAAGCGTTTGAGCAGGCGGCCTTCGGGATCCCGGATTTCCTGGCAGTCGGCGTCGGGGTACTCGGCGTCGAACTCACTGGCCAGCACCCAGCCGCACCAGCCGGGGACGGGCCGCTCCATCATCCGCGATGCTCGGTCGGCGTCGTATCCCCGGCTGAGGATCCGGTCTTTCATCTCGGAGACCTGCTCGGGCGTGTAGACCACGTCGCACGGCCTCGCGACCTTCTGCGCGGGCGGCACGAACGCCGCGCTCGGCGCCGGAGACGGAGACGGAGCCGCGGATGCTTCCTGGGGCGCCTCCGACGGCTCGGGCGGCTGGGGAGCGTGTTCGATCTTGGAGACCCGCTCCCTGTAGGCCCGGTAGCGGGCGACGGCGGCGTCCTTCTTACGCTTGACCCACTCGCGAAGATTGATCCACGCAAGATACGCCTTCTTGTCTACGCGGATCCACGAGGGGCGGGGGCAGCCGTCAGGGCCGATCCCGCCGCGCTCCCAGGAGATCAATCCGGCCTTTTCGAGGCGCTTGAGGCCTTCCCTGGCCCACCGGTCGGTGATATGGGAGGCCATCGCGACCTGGTAGGCGGTGGTGCGGCCCTCCGCTGACTTCGAGGGCAGGCAGACGGCCAGACCCTGCATCGCGTAGGTCATGCACCGGTCGAATCCCCCCCAGCCGCGCTGGGCGTGGGAGCGGGTCAGGGACGTCAGCGGCGCCCGAGCATTCATGCCTTCATGGCGCCGCGGAGACTTCGTTTTACTCATTTTCTCATTCCTTTCCGGAGTGGACTGTGCCAGTCTACAGCCTCGCATTGGTATGGGTCATTCTCGGAGGGCCCTGTGGCGGCGTCGAAGTCCGATATCCACATGGCCGGAAACCCGGCCGCCCCTTTGGGGAGTTGGACGGAGACCTGCATACGGCCGGGATCGACGTGTTCTATCCGCCAGCCGTTGTAGGTGTAGGAGCTATCGTGGACGACGCCGATGGCGACGGTGGTCAGCTGGGCGCTGTACGGGCCGTGGTGCCGCTGGGCGTCGGGGACAACCCGGTACTCCGGGTCGAACCAGACCAGGCCGTTAGAGCGGACTTCCTGGCGGAGTCTCTCCCACGCCGTCGCCGCCATGTACCGGTAGGCGACCAGCTGGTCGGGGGAGACGATGAGGGACGGTTTCCTATAGGCGTCCATCTGGGCGACGCCGTGATCATGGTTTTCCATGGCCACAGTGTACACTGTTCCGGATGGCGGCGTCAAAACGAAGAGGGCCCCGGACTCGCACGGTCCGGGGCCCCAGGGCACCTATCGTCTTCTAGCAGGGCCAGCCGTCATCAAAATGGCACCTGAACATGCCGCCGAACAGCCAGCCGAAATACCTCCAACTCATGGTGTCTCACCTCCTATCATTCTCCGGTCGTGTCGGGCCGCCACGGGTAGTCCCCCGGCGGCAAGTTGTTGCTGAACCTCGCCCACAAGAGCAGGTTGGGCACGTCTACCACTATGTGCCTGTAGCCGGCCGGGAGCCTCAGCTGAGGAGACATTTTGAAGTCCGCGCCCACAGGCCACACGCCGCGCTTCGGCTGGTAGGCTATCAGGCTTCCCGGGTAGGTGCCGGCCGGCCTGGTTTCGATCGTCGGCGTCGGATGGAGGCCCTGGTAGTACTCCCCGTCAGCCGGCGGCATCAGCGCCTCCCGGACAATCCAGCCCTGGCCGGCGGCGAGGGTCAGCCGGAGCGCCCAGGCGGGCGTGGTGCACACCCTCCGGACCGTCACCCTCGCGGCTCCGCCACGGGCGTAGCGGCGGCCGATATCGGCGAGGGTGACCGTCATCCGGTGCACGACCCTGGCCGTCCTGCCGATCTTCGCGATCGGGGCCGCCCCGTGGGCGCGGGACGTGCCCTTGCCCCACGTGTTGATAGTGTCTCGGGAGACGCCCTCTATCTCGGAGATATCGGCGTAGGTCAGGCCCATCGCGCTGAGGGCGCGGACGCAGGTCTGCAGCTGCTCTACGTGCTCGGACGCCATGGTCACCGCCCCCCGTCGATCTCGGAGTCCCGGAGGGTCCACCCGTAGGCATACCCGTAGAGGCTCGCGGTGATGGTCAGGACGATCCTCCACGGCGTGGAGGCGGTGGTGACGGCGACGGCGATGAGCGCGACCCATGCCAGGCCGAGCAGCGCCACCATCGCCGGCGTCTGGGATGGTTTGGTCATTTCAGCAATCCTTCCTTTCGTGCGTAGTCGTCTCCGAGAGCCTGGTTTTTGTCGATCCATGCCTGGCGGGCCTTGGCCAGGGACCGGAGACCGGCGGCGTCGTAGGCGATCTCCTCCATCCGATCTGTGGTGTCCAGGACGTCGGTTAGGACGTCGGCGGCGCCGAGCGAGTACCAGGCACGCTGCTCAGGAGTGAGCCGGTCCCAGTCGCAGTCCAGGCTGGCGCCAGCGATGCGGGAGTCGTGCAGATGCCTGTAGGCCTCCGTGTGGGCTTTCAGGAGGACGGCGCGGAGCGGCTGAGCCTTGCAGCCGTAGAGGCCGATAGCCGATACGAGGGCGTAGCAGGCTCCGGACCAGTAGAGCGCCTTCGTCTCGGGAGGGTCCCAGTCGCGGACTCCGGGGCCGGTGAGGATTGTCTTGGTCATTGTCATTTGATGTGCCTTTCCAGTGTCAGGTCATAGATGGCGGTGCAGGCGTCGAAATACCCGGGCTGCCCGGGGGCAGGGAGATGCTCGGCGAGGTAGCGCAGGTCGCAGACGAACCGGGCGCCGGGCACGTGCTGGGCGCCTCCGGCGGCGGTCAGCTGCGCCGGGGAGTAGAGCGCGATCGGTGTCCCGTCGGCGGCGCCGATGGAGATGTACCGGTGACCGAGTTCGCGTTCCAGGTGGTGGATGTAGGAGACGCAGTGGGCGGCGAATATCTCGCCGCCGGTGCGGTCCTGAGGATTGTTAACCTTGAACAGGCCCATATCTACGCCGCTTCCTTCACGATGCGCTCGTACCAGAGCGTCAGGTCGCACGTGTACTCGCAGTGGGCGATAGGGTCGAAGACGCAGAACAACAGGTTCAGGAGGCGGGTATCCGGGTGGCCCGGGGGGATCGGGGCGCCGGTGAAGGCATCGATCATCGCGAGCGGGGCTTCGGGATCCCACCATGCGGAGTCCCCCTCCAAGCCGAGCTCGAGCGCCTCCTGGACGCGGTCAGCTTCGGCCTCTATGACGCCTCCGTCCTCGATCAGGTAGTCCAGGACGAAGTCCCGGATCAGGATTCTCTCGGAGTATTCCATTATCGGTTCCTTTCGGTGGTTGTGCGGTAGTACTGGGGGCGGGGCCAGCGGGGCCAGGCGAGGCCCCGGACGGTGGCGACGTGGCCGCCGGGCAGGTGCCGGATCGCGGTGTGCCGGCCTCCGTGGTGCAGGTCCACGCTGTAGGCGGCGGCCTCGCGGGTGCCGACCAGGTAGCCCTCGCGGTCGTAGTAGCAGGTGCCCTCGTAGCCCTGGGAGGCTGCGTGGCGGACGTCTCGGGCGATCCGGTCGTAGGCGCCCGGCGTGAGCTCGGGATGGTATTCAGGCATGTCCAGGGGTGTCCTTTCCGGGTGGGGCCCCGGCCCCCGGAGGGGCCGGGACGGGGTTGTCAGTCTTCGGTGTCGAGGATGATCAGGGCAAGATCCTCAAGAGCCGCATCGTCGTAGTCGCCGTCCCAGGTAGGATCGAGGTTGGCGATGATCGCGTGCTTGGCGGCTTCGCGGGTCAGGCCGGTCTTCGCGGCGAGCCAGCACGCCGCATCCTTGATCTCCCAGTCAAGCCACTTGGAGCCTTCGTAGATCTTCATTTCCATCTTCCTTTCGGGGGTTTCGCTCGGGAGCTTTTCTCCCTTGCTGTACCTATAGTCTACCCCGTCCGTGGTACGCCGTCAACTCGGTGTGGTGTGACGCTGGCCACGGCTTGGTGGGTGGGGGCGGCGTCGGGGGAAAGGGGAGGCCCCCCGCCGGGGCGGGGGGCCTTTCTTCTAGGAGTTCCGGATTTCGTCTCTGAGGCTGATCAGGTCTTCGGGATCGAAGAGCCCCTTGTATCTGGGGAGCTTCCTGAGTTTCCGCTCGGCTTCCTTGAGGAGGATTCCGGTCTCGGCTCGGAGCCAGTGCTTGGACTCGGTGAGGTTGCTGGTGAAGGTCCGGGGGAAGATTCCTCGATTGTCTCGCATTTCAGTTTTCCTTTCCAGTTCCGGGAGCCTTTCTCCCTTGCTGTACCTATAGTCTACCCCGGCCAGGGTACGTTGTCAACCCGAGCCGGGGTAGATTCTTGTGGTCTCCCTCACTCTCCGAGGGAGTGTTCGAGCCGGGAGATGCGGGCGTCCACGACGCCGATCTCCTGAGAGAGACGCCGCAGGGTGCCAGCGTGCTCATCCCGGAGGGCGTGGACCTGGCCCTCCACTCGGGCCAGGCCCTCGGCGAGGGAGCGGCCGTCGCCCTGAGGCTCCATCCGGCGGCGCATCGCTCGCAGCTGCCTCCACACGGGGATCAGCCCGGCGACGGCAGTCAGGACGCCGGCGACGGCGGTGAGGATCGGAGCGACGTGCTGCACTACTGGCCGCCTCCCGAGCCGGTCTGCGGCGCCGCCGGAGCCGGGATCGGCGCGGGCAGCTGGGCGACGTGCGCGGCGGCCGCGGCGCCGGGATCCAGCTTCGGCTCCGCCGGAGCGGGCTGCGGAGACTCGGTCTCGGTCTCCGGCTCGGAGGCCGGCGTCGGCTCCGGCTGGGTGCCGGTGGACGCCGAGTGGCGCCCCGTGCGGACGGCGTCTTTCCCGTAGACGTTGACGGTGGATGCCTTGGGCTCGCCGGGCATCAGGTCGTAGAGGCCGGAGGCGGTCAGGCCCAGGATGATCCCGCGGGCGACGGCGTCGAGGTAGCCGGCCCCGGTGGAGTAGGCGTCCCCGCAGGCGACGGCGACGCCGACAAGGACGGAGACCAGCGGCGCCAACCGGCTCGGGAGGCCGGTGCGCTTGGCGAGGTTGGTGAGGGCGACGATGGCCGGGACGGTCAGGAGGATACTCATCAGATGCTCGCCCCCAGCGCCCGCAGGTCATCGAGCAGGCTTTTGGCCTGGGCGTGGACGGCCTCCATGAGGGTCTGGACCGTCTCCGGATAGGCGCTGTGCTCGGGAATGTCGGGGTTGGCGACCTTGATCGCCTGGTACTCCTCCCAGCTGATCCGGCGCATGCTGCAGCCGGTGACCAGGTAGGCGACGTTGTCGCCTACACGCCACACGATAATCATTGTTTCTCCTAGCGGTGGTTTGATGGGTTCTGGATCGTCTCGGCTGTCGCCGAGCGCGGCATGGTAGATATCGTCCAGCTGGTCGATCTTGGCGTCATACGGGCAGTTTTTCCCGTAGGCGGTGGACCAGCGGGCGCCGGTCTGCGCCCGGCACCACGTTTTTCGGTCGGTCGGGTCGAATCGTCCGAAATCTCCGGCGCAGCCCAGCCTGTGCCAGGCGAGGCCCCTCAGGTCGCCGGGCGTGGCGATCCGGCGCGGCACGGACGGGTGGGTGTCCCATATCCAGGCGAGCAGCTGCCCGAGCGCGGTCACCTGGCTGGACGTGAGGGCCCGCTCGGAGGCGCCGTCCCACGTTTCCACCGAGATGTCGCCGTAATTTCCGGCGCCGGAGGCCCGGGTCGCCTGGGATGTGGAGGCGTACTGGTAGACTTCTCCGCTCCCGTTGACGTAGAACGTGGAGTATGTGCCGCGGTATGGGCCATATCGGTAGAGGTTTTGGGCGCCGGAGACGGCGGTGTGCAGGGTCATCCTGACCGGCGTATGCGACCGGTCCGACGTCTCCGCGTTGAGGGGCCAATGGTTGGCCCCGGGATACCAAGCCATAGAAGACTGCCTTTCTCTAGTATCCTATAGCGGTCCACATGAAAGCATACGGGACGTTGCCGCCGGATCCGCGGAAGCGCGCCCGGAACTTTTCTGTAGACAGTGAGTCGATTTCGAGTGGGCCGGGCGGCGGTTGGCATTGGAACTGCGCGTTATTGATGCCGGATAGCGGGGTGCACGTGATCGAGCACACGCCTTCCTGGAATGTTACAGGGAAGCCGGCTTCGGGCATGTAGGTGAAGCCGTCTTGGATCGACGTCGGGTAGGCGAAGACGATGCCCGTGACGATCCTGCACTTTTTCCAGTAGGCAGCGGCCGCTGTGCCGGAGATGGAGGTGCCGTTGGTGTGCGACGCGACCAGAGAGTTATCGATGGCTTCGGTACGGCATTCGAGCAGCGTATCGTTGAGCTTTTTCGCCGTCAAAAGCTCGCCATCGGTGAAATTATACACTAGTCTTTCCCTTTCCACCGGATGGCCTCTAGCCATGCCGGCACGTATTCGTATGGGATGGGTTTCTGTAGTTCGAGCGTTGTTTTGACGCTCGTGGTATCCAGGCTCCATTTGATTCCCTTGATGTGGCAGGGGTAGGTGTCCTGGATCGTGGAGACCATGACGATGTCGGTCAGGTCCAGCTGGGCGGTGCGTCCGACGGTGGCCATGGCGTCGCCGTGGACCCGGTAGGGGTGGGCGACGGCTGGGTCGGCCTCGTGCCAGGCCGGCAGGGTGACCGCCGACGGCCACGCGGACGGGTAGTTGTAGTAGAGTTTCTTGGTCAGGGTGCCGACGGTCCTGGCGGCCCAGGTGTTTTGGTTGTGTAGGAATTCGAAGGTGTTGACGGAGATAGCCACTTGCTTTTTGCGTTCCCCGAACTCCGCCTCGATGGTCCGCTCGTACACCGTGGTCTTTTGCTGACTCATAGTGCCTTTATCGACCCATTTCTTTTTGTTTTGGTCATATTCCTGGTCTATGTGGTCGGTGGTGATATCGAGCCGGGAGATGGCGGAGGACGCGTCGTAGTCCACGGACGCCTCCGTGGCCTGCGGATAGACGGTCCCCGACTGGTACTGGGCGACGCCGCCGGCGTCGATCAGGTAGCCGGAGGGTAGTTTGTCGGGCGGGGACCAGGCGAACGCCAGCCAGCCGCGCGAGTCTATGAACCACGGGCGGCAGCCGGTGGCGGTGATGATGTCCAGCCACTGGGCGAGGGACCGCTCCGTGTAGGGCGCCCTGTGGACGCCGAGCCGCGACCAGCCGTTGTCGCTCTTGAGGGTAGTATGCCATGAGATGCCGTTGGGGCCGGTGACTTCGCCGATGCCGTTCGCCGTCCACACCCACCCCTCACTGAGGGGACCGACGCTGGTTTTGGCGGCGAGTTTGGCGGTGGAGTCCACGGAGGTTATCTCGGTGGTGTAGGTGCCGTCGGGCTGATAGTGGGAGACGACCGTATCGACGGTGCCGGTGAAGATCGGCGTCGCGGACGGGACATGCACCAGGATCGTCCGGCGGCCGCGGTGGATCTTGGCGACCCGAGGATCGTAGGAGTCCTTGTAGACCGCTTTCATGGTGCCGATCTTGTAGGTGGACGTGATCCCGTCGTAGTCCAGGCCGCGCTCGGTCGTGACCGTGACACCATGTTCGAGCATGTTCACCCATACCAGGTCGGCGTCGGTGGGCGCGAGCGTGTACTCGCCCAGCTTGATGTTCCCTAGCGTGTCCCAGTCGCCGACCTTTCTGTTCGGGTCGGGCAGCGTCGTAGAGCCGAGGATGATCTTGCCGAGACGCTTGTCCGCGGATGCCGGGTCGGGGAGTTGGGCCATGAGGGCGTAGGCCTCCGGGCCCGTCGCCGCCATGGCGCCGCCGGGGATTTCGAGCTCGTGCTCCACGTGCAACTCACACTCCTGCCCGTCGCATACCTCCGGTGTCTCTATGGTGAGGCGCTGCAGGTAGCGTGGGTTGTAGGAGAGCCAGGTGCGGTCGGTGCCGTCCATGGTCTGGGTGCGGATGGCGCCCTGGATCCCGATCCGCGCGGTGGCGCCGGTGACGGTGAGGCATTTGATGGTGACGGCGACGGCTGGCTCCCAGGATGCGGGGATGGGCGGCAGGTTGATCGTGATCAGGTCGCGGGAGTCGGCCTTGAACGTGAAATCCCCCTTGGGATCGTGCCGTTGGCTGTCGGGGACGAAGACACGGACGCGGTCTTGGCTCCACTGGTCGCCGGATCGCTGGCGCCAGTGCTTGGGCGCGAAGTCGAAGCGGCTCACGGGCGGGTAGACGTGCATGATGCCTCCTATCCTATCAGGCGGCGGCCGGTGGTGCGCTCGTAGTCGCGGATGGCGTCCACGACGGCCTGGCCGGAGCGGGCGTCCGCGGTCAGCGTGGAGACGGTGATGTTGACGGGCCGTGTTTCACGTGAAACCCCTGCCGCGACGGCGGGGAGGGGCATGCCGGCGGGGACGCCGGCTAGGGCCTGCCCGTCTATCATGCCCGGCATCCCTCGTGTCAATCCTTGGAGGGAGGACCGGACGGCGCCGTACCGGGACGCCATCCCGTCCACGAGGCCTTGGATGATCAGCTGGCCGGCGCCGCGCAGGAGGGTCCGGTCCACCGCCTCCGGGCCCTTCCAGGACGTCAGTTTGTTAGTCAGCCATTTGAAGCCGTCTTTGATGGCGCCGAAGCCGCTCTTGATGCCGTCCCACAGGCCGCCGATGATTTTCTTGCCGACGTTCAACAAGATCTTCCCAGCGTTGCCGAAGGCTTTCACTATTTTCCCGGGTATCTCGGCGACCCAGCCTACGACCTTGGTGATCCCGTTCCAAACGGAGGATGCTATCTGGCCTATCACGCCCCACACCTTGGAGAGTAGCTTGCCGAACCATCCGATCACCATCCCGATCGAGCCGACGATGGTCTGGAATGTTATTTTGATTTGGTGGGCGGCGGCGCCGATGACGGACTTGATCCCGTTCCAGATTGATTTGACGACGCCGAGCAGGCCCTGGAAGGCCGAGCCGAGCCAGCCGGCAGCGACGCGGATTCCGTTCCAGACGCCTTGGATGACGGCGCCGGCGCCGGAGATGACGGCCTTGATCCCCGCCCACACCCAGCCGGCGACGGTCGCGATCCCGGTGAAGACGGCGCCGATGACCGCGGCCCCGCCCCTCAAGAGGGCGATGAACCCCTCCCACGCGGCCTTGACGATGGCGACGGCGACCGTGAAGACCAACTTGACGCCTTCCCACGCCAGGCCTACGACGGTGGCGAGACCGGACATGACAGCGGAGACGGCCGTGACGCCGATCTGGAAAACCAGCTTGATGGCCTCCCACGCGATTTTCAGGGCGACGGCCGCGGCTTTGACGACGCCTACGAGTAGCCGCCAGGCGCCGACGAAAACGCCGCCGATGACGCGGCCGAGGCCGGCCAGGAGACCGGGGAGCTTGCCGATGAGCGGGACGATATGGTCGGCGATGAAACCCGTCACCTTGGTGACGATCGGCAGCAACATGTTGCCGAGCTTGGCTTTGGCATCCTCCCACTTCGCCGATAGCACTTGCTGTTTGTGCGCGAGGGTATCTGTCTCCCGAGCGAATTTACCGGTTGAGTCCGCGGATTGCTTTTGGATGAGGGAGAGTGTGGCTGCTTGTGTGGCCTGTGTGGTCAGCTGTCCGTTGACTTTCTTGTAGCCGAGGGCGGCTGCTTCGGCGTCGATCGCGTTCTGTGTGAGGGAAATGCCGTATTTCTCGATCGGATCCCGCTCACCTTTCAACGCCGCGGAGAGCGCGTCCACGGCGTCTTTCGTGTTGCCGCCGAACTGTGCGGATAAATCTGCGCCGATTTTAATGACTTTGTTGGCCTGGTCCGCGAGTTGGTTGGCTGCGGTGCCCCCGTTTTTCAGCTGGGTGCCGATGAGCGTCGCCATTTCGTTATACTGGTTTCGGGAGAGTCCGACGGCGCCGGCCGCTTTCTGTGCGTAGGCGTGGACCTGTTTAGCGGATGACTTGAAAACGTCGTCCACGGCGCCCATGGATTGCTGTAGGTTGCTGGCGGCGCTGACGGCTTGCTTGCCGAGGGCGAAAGCAGCTGTGGCACCGAATCCTATGGCGCCGGCCGCGAGGCCTTTCATGCCGATGCCGAGGGCGGACATGGACTGTTTGAGCTTGCCGACGCCGCCCTCGGCTTGCCCGATCTTCCCCATCTCCGACCGGAACCGCTTCGTGTCGGCTGTCACACTGATTTTGATTGATTGCTTGCCGGCCATCCTGTAGACTCCCTTCTGTCAGATGGTTCGTTCCTTTCCTGACATCGGGGGATGCCCCCGGGCCTGAGTTGTTCTCTGCTTCTCTCCCTCAGGCCCGGGGGCCTTTTCATGTTCTCTGGCGGCGGTTCCATTCGCGGATGAGCGCCGCGGTCTCCATCCTGGTCAGTCCCCAGTATTCACAGGGAGACGTGATGATGCCCGAGGCGACCATTGCCGCCATCTGCTTCACGAAACGGGGCCGTCGCCTCGATCGCGGCGGCCTGGCTGGGTGCGTGGGGGCGGATGCGGGCGAGGATCCCGGTGAGGGCGGCGTCGCGGGGCGGCTCCGTGTGGGAGGCGGCTTCAATGACGTCCAGGGCGTCGGCCATGGTGAGGCCGTCGGCGACGGACGGGGTGATGGCTGGGTCTCCGGGCTGGGCGAGGCGCTGCAGGGCGATGGTGGCGAGGGCACGCATCATGAGGCCGGGATCTGGGTCGGCGTCCAGGCCGGCGCCGGTGATGGTCGTGTACATGACCTGCTCCCCGATGGTGAGGGACTCGGCGAAGGCCGAGAACGCTTCGCTTTGGGCGTCAGTGTTGGGTTCCATTAGATGGCTCCTCCTCCGATGTTGTTGTCAAGGCCGAGCTTGTCGCATATCTCGCCAAGACCCTTGAGTAGATGTTTGACGATGTCCTGGTTGCGGGCTTCGAGGGCCTGCACCAGGAAAGGGTGCGGCTTGATATGGTGTTTCGGCCATCCGTAGTGTTGGACGCCGGCGTACGGGATGGATTTGCGGCCAGCGTAGACCACGCTCTTGGTTTTGCCGCGGCCTGCGCGGATCGATCCCGCGAGGCGGCCGGTCTTGTGGGGTGCGAGGGGTTTGGCGGTGCGGACCACGAGCTCGCCGAGGGAGTGCATGAGTTCCTTCATGTCGCTCGTTTCGGCGCCGGCCCGGGCGAGGGCCCGCATCGCTTTGTCTGCCCCCTGGATGCGCATGGTGACTCCGTCGCCCACGGAGTAGACGCCGTCATGCATCTCAAGGCCCTCCTAAATCACGCTTGGGTTTTCTTCTCGCGGTTGCGGATCGTGAATTCGATTTCTGTCGTGCTGTCGTCGTCGCCTGCTTTGATGCCGATCGCCGGGCGGAGTTTCGGGAAAGCGAGCGTCCCGACCCAGTGGGGTTCGTCCACGGTGGGCGTGTCGTTGGCGTGCGGAGCAAGTGTGAAAGGTACGTTGTCTTTGCCGGGGTTGTCGAAGACTTTCATGAGGAGGGCTTCGGCGCTCGTGGACTGGACGATGGTGACTTCCAGGGTGGCTTTGCCGACGGAGCCTTTCATGACGTCGCCGAATGTTTTGGTTCCGGCGTCTTTGGTCTCTTCTTTCGGGAACTTCCATTCGGAGATTTCTGCGGCGTAATCGACGTTGTCGATTTTGAGGACCAGTTTGGATCCCCGGAGGCGCTGTATAGCCATTCTATTTGGCCTTTCGTGTGATGATGGTTTTGATGGTGATGCGGACGGCGGGCAGCGGTGAGGCGAGGGCGTCGCCGGAGATGGCGACGTACTCGCTGATGCTGATGCCGCCGACGTCCAGGGAGAGCATGACCTGGGCGACCCGGTCCAGCCAGGCGGTGGCGTCGGCGACGGCCATGCCGGGCCGGGCGGTGACGGTGACCCGCCACGTGGCGCGGGCTTGGGCGTAGGGCAGGTTCTGGGTGTCGCCGGCTTCGACGCCCATGAGCTCGATCCAGGCGGTGGCGGGCGGCGGTGTCTGCGGCAGGTAGGAGCGGACGTCGTTCAGATCGGTGCCGAAGGCGGCGCCTAGGATGCCGACCAGGCCTTCCTGGATTTCGGCGCGGCAGTCGGCGATGGTGGGTATCTCGGTCATGCGAGTCCTGGCCTGACGTAGGGAGCGAGCATGGGGTAGACGGCGCGGAGCGGGTCCCGGGCGAGCCGTACCGGGCTGCCGGCGTCCGCGAACGCTGAGAATACCCCGCCCGGCGAGAGCATCCTGGTGTTGAGTTCCCGGGCGACTTCGAGGACGGCCCTGTGGGCGATCTTGTCGGGTAGCTCGGAGGCGCCGACGTAGGACCGGACCATCTGGACGGCGGTGTCGATCATCTCCGCGATATCCGTGGGTTCCAGGGTGGAGGCCCCACCCGCGAGGTGTAGCTCGCGGGTGAGGACCAGCCGAAGTTTCTCAAGATCGACGGTGAACGCCATGACGTCAGCCTTGCTTGAACGTCCAGGGCAGGAGGGCGCCGGGGAACGGGGAGTAGTGTACGCATTCGCTGTAGACCGCTGTGTCGCGGCGCAGGTCCAGCACCTGGTCTTGCTGCAGCCGGAGCGGCGCCTCCCCGTCGTCGCGGACGACGATCGCCCTCTTGTCGTAGAAGCATGCCAGGGTCTCGCCGGGGATCGGGACGACGGGCACACCGTACAGGCTCAGTGAGATGGGCTTGGCCGGGTCGATCTTGCCCTCGTTGGCGACGGCCGTGTCGGAGCCGACCCAGCGGAGCAGCCTCTTTTCCTCGCCGATCGCCGCGATGACTTTGATCAGGTCCCACGTGAGGAACAGGCCGTCGATCGAATACTGATCACTATCGTCGAATGCTTTCTGGGCGTCGATTATGACGTTACGCAGCGATGTCGCCGTGATCTCGGAGGCCTTGGTGGCGCCGCCGACGGAGTGCTTGGCGGCCGCGGCGACGATCTGCTCACGGACGAACTGGACGTTCCACGCCTCGAAAGCTTTGGCGTGCTTGATGGCCATACGCTGCCCTATATCGTCCAGGAACGCCGGATCGGCACGGTTGATGGTGGCGCGGGTGAGGGACGTGCCGCCCGCGAACGCTGTCACCTTCGCAGTCTTCAGTTCGTCGGTGAGGCTCCCGGTCGCGACCTGGGTGCCTTCCGTGTACTCGGAGACCGTCAGGGAATCTTCCTTGTAGACGGAGTACTGGACGGTCTGGCCCTGCATCGGGACGTCGTGCGTGTAGGCCAGCGAGTTGGTGACGCGCTTTTTGGCTTCCATTTTGGCTTGGAGGCGTCCGAGCCAGGCGGGCGGCTGCGCGGACTGGCCGACCTTGGTGACGGTGACGTCCCGGAAAGCCATCCCCTCCGGTGCGTTCTTGATGTAGTCCCCGTAGGACCGGTACTGGGCGAGGGGATGCGGCTCGGTGACCTGAGCGGTCTCCACTCGGTCGATCCGGTCGCGGAGGGCGCGGACGTCGGCGGAGATACCGCCGATCGCATCGTCCAGTCTGTCAATTGCGGTCTCTGCCATAGCATTCACCTTCATTTCGTCGATAGCGGTGTTGGTGTTGGAGCGTTGGTCGGTGATAGCGGTGTCTTCGTAGGCCGGGAATGGCACGACGGAGACTTCGTAGAGGGTGGCGCGGGTGACGGTCACTTCGATCCCGTCTTCGGTGTGGGTGACGGTCTGGCCGCCGGAGGCCGGCATGAACCCAACCGACATTTGGGTGAGGGCGCCATCGGCGATGAGTTGGCGGACGTCCCGGCCCAGCTGGGTGTCGGAGATGCGGGCGTCGATCACGAGGGCCCCGTCCTCTTCGCGGACGTCGGTGACGACGCCGATGACGGCGCGGTGCTCGGAGAAAAGCTTGACGCCGTTCTCACGCGGGATCATGGCGCCGGGGCTGATGGTCTCCACGAAACCCGGGAATATCTCGGTGGGCGTGTCCAGGGGGACCGCCCGTGCGGTTATATCCCAGCCGCCGCCGGTCCCGGCGTCGGCGAGGCGCTTGGTGATGGGGGCGCTACGCCTCCGGATCCGGTTCAGGGTCGCTGCCGGATGCTCGGTTTTCGCCATCGGCGTCACCTTCCTTTCCTTCTTCGTCTTCTTTGGGTAGTGGGTTGAGTCCTTCGATGGCCCGCACTTCGTCGATCGTGAGGAAGCCGGTCTCTATCGCGACCTTGTGGGCGGCGTAGCGGGTGGTCGTGTCCGGCCTCAGGAAGCCGTCAACGTTGAAGCGGACGTCGTCCGGCAACAGGTCGGATAGGACAGCTTCTATTTCCCGCATGTACGGCATCAGCGTATGCCGCACGAACAATATCGACTCTTGCTCCATGTTGGCGTAAGTTTTGGAGTCGCCGTCGCCGGAGGTGAGCATGAGCCTGGCGGGGATCCCGAAAATCCTGGCGACGCTGATGACGTTGACTTTGCGGACGTCCAGTAGCTGTAGCTCGGCCGGCGTCAGATAGCATTGCTTGTACGTGAGGCCGGAACCGAGCACTGCGACGCCGCCCTCCGGCGTCATCGTGGCGTTCGCCGCCGTCTTCCATTCTTTCGCCATGTCGGCGGAGAGCGTCTGGTCGGTGGTGAGGATCCCGGTGGGGCGGCCGCCCCGTTTGGTCCACTGGGCGGCGTATTGGTGGGCGTCTATGGCGCCGCGGAGTCCGTCGGCCCACGCCTGGATCGGGCCCTGGCCGAGCGGCTCGCCGGGCACGTGGGTGAGTTGCAGCTGGCGGACGTCCGTGACGGTCAGTGTGTCGTAGGTGATGGTTTTGACGCCGGTGGCGACGTCGATCCGGGCGGAGCACCGTGAGGGATCCAGGACCCGGACCGGTCCGGGGCCGTCGGGGACGCGGAGCCAGGCGTTGCCGGTCTGGGCGAGGGACTGGGTGATTTCCCCCAGGAATCCGGGGAGGGTCTGGTCGGGCGGCAGGATCCGCTGGATCATCCCGGTGGCGGACCCGCGGGGGCGCCCGAGAGTCCGGGAGTACCGGTCCAGGGTCAGCTGAGAGATCGATCCTTCGAGGATGGCGAGGGCCCGGTAGACGGAGTCCAGGACCCGCGGGTCGTCTCCGGCGTCACGGCGGATGGTGATCCCGTTTTCGACGCGCTGCAGCCGGGGCGGCGCCTGCCGGCCGACCATGGCCCGTGCCAGGGATGCGAATGGGTTTCGTGCCACGTGGATCACCCTACCATATCTGCAGGACAGGTTTGGACAAATACTTGCCGGCGGCCCACACGGCGAGCGCGGTGGAGCGGAGGGCGTCGATCGGACCGTCAGATTTGGCGGCGTCGAAATCCACGCCGCGGTTGGTGACGCGGAGCCTGGCGACGTCGATCGCGGAGACGACGCAGCCGGCCTGGACGTGGGAGACGGTGCCGTCCCGGGACCGGTCGATCAGGGCCTGGCAGGCATCCTGGTAGTCGCTGTAGGCGCCGGTCTGGCCGATGCCGTCGGCGGCGAGAGTCTCGGCGATGAGCCGGGTGGGCCCGGTCGGGTCGGCGACGATCCGCCGGTAGCCGTCCGCCCACAGGTAGCGCAGCCGTGGTTCGAGCTCGCGGACGTCGTTCCCGGACCAGGCGATGACGGTGACAGGATCCCCGTCGTCGTCCAGCCAGGCCGCGGCGATGGTGGCGCCGGTCCCGTCTCGGGAGGCGTCGTAGGCGATGACGGTGTCGCCGGGACGCCGGTGCTGGGCGGCGGGATCGTCCTCGGGGATCGCCCGGGCCGTCCACATGGCGACGTCGAAAGCCGCCTTATCGTCGCCGGCGGTCGGCAGGTTGAGGAACGCCCTGCGCCACTCTGCGAGGGGCAGGCCGTCGCCGAGCGCCCGGAGACGCCGCAGCGACTGGGTGTAGCCGATGGCGGGATGGTAGGCGAGGGTGGCGTCGCCGTACGGGTCCCGGTCCGCCAGGTCCGGGTCGGCGGAGAATTCGAAAAACGCCACACGGGCGCCGGGATCCTGGGTGGCGGCCCGGCCGTGGGCGAGTTTCTCATCCCACCATCCGCCCGACGTCGCCTCCGAGCCGCGGGTGGACAGCCGCCAGGACTGGGCGAGACGCCGAGTGGCCTGAGCGGGCTTGACGGCGGCTTCGATCGCGGTGCCCTGCTCCGGCGTGTACGCCCAGCATTCGTCCGCGGATTCCAGGTCGATCGCGTCGCCGTGGATCGCGGAGTCCGTCGGCGGATACGGCTCAAGATACGCCCCGGTCGGCGCGTAGGTGAGCCGCTCGGCGCCTTTCCCCCGCAGGACTTCGACGCCGGAGTCCTCCACGGCCGGGATATCGTCCACGTAGGACCGCCACCTTTTCCCGGCGTCCTTCCCGGTCTGCGCCGTCATCACGGCCCGGTGATCGGCGAAAGCCAGCATCCTGTGGAGGTGGATGGCGCCGACCAGGTCCGACTTGCCGGCCTGCCGCGGCACGGAGACCATCACCGTGTGGTACCACCACTCGCCGGGATGCTCCGGGTCCAGTTCGCAGGCGACGTCGGCGACGTACCGCTGCCACGGCATCAGCCGGCGTCCGCGAACACTTTCGGAGACTTCGGCGACCACGGGGCCGAGACTGGGCCGGTCCGGGTCCCGGAGAGTGGCGTAGGCGGCGGTCAGGCCGTCGGGCAGCTGGACGGACACGGTCAGAGTCCCATCGATCGGGCCGTGACGGCTTCGATGACGGTCTGCAGCGTGTCGAACACCGAGCCAGTCTTCGCCGGCGGCTTCGGCAGCATCTCAATGCCGTCCAGGAGTTGCCTGGCAAGCTGAGTCGTGGCCACGGAGACCTTCGCGGCGCAGAGACCACGGTCCAGGGCCTTCGCCGTGGACAGCATCACCACGGTGAGCAGCTTCGTCCGGTAATCTAGAAGGTCCTCCCCCTCAAGATCGTCAATCAGATCCTTGACGGCGTCGTGGATCGGGGATTCGTCCCGAACCTCAAGGTCGAACAATGGCATTTTCACTCCGTTTCGCCGTTTTTTCCGAATTTTAGACGATTTGG
>QWCI01000473.1_pt1 | contig 18099 bp, 23 predicted proteins | sample 1972541 | NCBI WGS metagenome assembly QWCI01 (sample SAMN09866712, study PRJNA288562) | Human oral metagenome isolate term3_saliva, whole genome shotgun sequencing... | isolation source: mouth | host: Homo sapiens | place: USA: California | reverse complement strand
AGATAATTTTGATGAGTGGTTTGAGAAAATCGAACCGACAGACAGTATTCACTGGAAGCCTAAAGATGGTGATGAGTATTTCTACGTTAGTGATTACGGAAGTGTAGAGTCAGGTATTTGGAGAGGCTATCATGTAGACAATGAGCGTCTAGCTCTGGGCTTTATCTATCCTACTGAAGAAGAATGTGAAAAAGCCAAAGAACGAAGGTTAGCTAAAGTCAGATTACGCCGAACATCAACATTTAAGCCAGATTTTGAGAATGATAGAGGTGGCTGGGTTGTGTGCCATTACCGCGGAAGATTAGACTGCATAAAAACCTATAGCTGCGATAGTGGCGAGCCTGTACGTTACGAAACTCTAAAAGACGCTGAAAAATCTATTAGAGAAAATCGAGAAGATTGGAAGATTTATTTTGGAATAAAGGAGGAAGAATAATGCCAGGAACAAAGGCTGGAGGCTTAAAAGCTGCACAAAAAAACCTAGCAAGCAACCCTAACTTCTATGCAGAAATCGGACGAAAGGGCGGTTCTGCTACATTTGCAAGTCACGGAACATGTAAAGGATTTGCGCAAGATATTGAATGCGACTGCGACCTAATCGACGGTCCTCACTTCGTGAAGAAGTGTGCTGGCAAAAAAGGTGGTCGTATCAGTAAACGAAAGTAAACGGGTACAATTTGTACCCAGTAGAACATTAACATCGACCGTAGAACTGGCGGCATAATCTGAGGAATAAAGCTGGGTTCCCGAACGGGAGTAAGCCGAAAGGTGAGAAATCCTTTGCTCTGTAATTATGCTGTCAACTGGACAGATGACTATTTTTGCCCACCCGAGTCATCTGTCCAACTGGCAACATCAAACCTTAAAGTAATTAACTCACTTAATGATATACAAATTGGTGTTGTCAACTGGCTATATAAGTGGCTCGAAAGCCTGAAACTAAGCCTTGCGTTGCAGCTCGCGAAGTTCCGTAATTAGAGCTAGAAAAGTAACTGCTGACATTGCAACTTGAGCAGTGAAAGATGTGACTTCACTATTCTAAACCTCTCGAATTCGACGGGTTTGAGAAACTAGGCAAATCATCACCTTGTATAGCCAACCAGTTCTGCGGTTGAACAAAATGGTAAGACAAGGAGATTGATATGTCTAAACTAAGAATTTTTTGGGAATATATCCTAGCAGCATTAACAGTTGCAGTGCCTCTTTACTTGCTGTTTTCAGTACGGTTGCAAACTTCTGATAATGTAGTTTCTGGAATCGTTTATAACAACCAAAACAATAGTATATTCGGTGGCAACACATACTTTAGGGTTCGCGCATCAGAAAATACTGTAGTAACAAAAGAAAATACCAGTAAGTTCTGTCTACCGCCGAATTCGCCATATATTAAATTGGTGAATGAAGCCGCGAAAGACAAGAATATCAAAGTGGTTGTTACAAGCAGCAAGGTGCTTACGATGGTCCCGTCTCCTTGGCATTGTGTTGATAACGTTAAGGTTGATAGGTTGAATTAAACTACGCGAAATTGTGTAGATAAGGAAAAGGTATAAAATATGATCCCTAAAATCGAATGGTGTAATTGGGTATTTGATTATAGGCGACAGCAGGAACTGGAAAGCGTATCAGGCATCGCTAAAGCCGTATCGTGTTGGAAGTTACCCTGACGCTGCCTCAATGTGTCCTAATTGCGGCAAGTTTGTAAACGGCGTCAATCCATATGACGATGGCGAGACGTGGATGCGGTAACAAAATTAAACTAAACCACCATTTTACTTTAATTTTAAAATTGAAAGTAAAGTAAAATGTCAATTTTGTGGACATAGATAAAGGAGATCAATTCATCATGACACGCAAAAAAGCCAAGTCAAGTGAACCGACACAAAAACCTAAGCTAGTATTCCCGTGGGCAGCCGAGGACGGCTATTTCAATGGTGATATGTTTGAAGACTGGCTCAATTCAAAGCTCGATCCTGACGATCCATACTTTAAGTTGCAGCGAATGATCAAAGCCAGAGAGACAGCCATTTATAGCCAGTTCGTAGATGAAGCCATCAAGATATTAAAAAAATCAGTGTTGGACAGAGGGAGGGTCTAATGATTTACGAAGCAGAAATTGACCAGACTATAATGGGAAAGCTCTTTATTGAAGCCGACAATCTTGAGCAAGCAAAACAAGTCGCCGAGCGATGCGTACAAGACGCACAAAACCTCGTAAATGTCGATTTTGACGAGATTTGGGGCTATGACGTTAGAGATGTGTCAGAGTCAGATTCCGCTGGTGACGCAGAAATTATCAAGGCGGAGGATATGTTGTGAACTTGGGTAATCTCGATAAAAAAACAAAAGATAAAATATATCAGATATTATTTGAGTACAGAGTTCTTACGCAAGCTGCTCAGCTTAATGTTGCCAGGGGTCATACGAAGTACGATGGACTTGAATGTTATCAATCCGTACTCGACGCAAAAGTAGCAAACGATATTTTTGAAGTCATGAAAGAGCTTAAGTTAAAAACCATTGAGGATTGGTATTATGACTTAATTGACGACACAGAAGAAACAATGGATTTGATGAAGGAAACTATAACAGAACAAAATAAGTTGGAGGAGAAATAATGACACTAGATGACATTCTATTCGCGCAATATCAACTCGGCCGAGAACATGAAGCCATGGTTCAACGTGGCGAGAAGCGCAAAGTTGGCGGTGAAATTACTGAAGCGAAGAAACAGATTCAGAAACTGTTAGAAAAAGAGTATGTCCGTGGCATTAATTCTGCATCGGACATGGTTACTGAGCTTGAGAAAAAGATAACAGAAAATAGACCACCAGACATAATCGATCTGATGCAGTCTACTCAAAGATTATTCGGAGGTGCTGCTCCAAATTTTACTTACACGAGTAGAAACAATGTCCTATATAAAATTGAAGAAGTATATAAGGTTGGAGATGCTGTAAAATGTGTAGGTAAAGAAGATGGAAACATTAATCAATAAATATTTTTTAAGTGAGAGAGTGTATGAAGAATAGTAAGCGAAAACGCATTGAGAGTCTAGTGAGATCAATTGATCATGCAGAAGAAAGAATATCGTACTGGGAGAGATTTAATCGATATGGTAACTACGATATTCTTATAAGACTCAACATAAGCAACAGAGAGCCTGAAGTGGTTGAACATGAAGATGATATCGTAAAGCAAATTATCAATAATTACAAGCGAGACCTTGAGAGATGGAATAAAGAGCTAGATGAGTTGCTTGCTCCAAAGACTACAGGAAACGAACAATATGTGCCGCGCAACGACAAGGTATATTATTGGTGGAAAAAGAATAAATAAGTATATGGCACAAATAAAAGATATGAGTAAAAATACTATAGTAGGCTTTCGGCCGTCAGGTAGATTGCATTTAGGACATTATGTCAGCGTGATAAAGCCAGCAATAGAATACAAGGCAGATATCCTGATAGCTAAACATCACGCGCCATTGGCAGAACCTGAATATGGGGAGCAAGCGTTGAGTGTACTCAGAATGTTCAAGTTGAGTAGTCAAATTGTTGAGCAGAAATTGGATGTCGCCTTACTGGCTAAGCTACTAGCCGTAACACCTAGCCACCTACTGAATGCTATGCCGCAATATAAGGCTAAAGAAAAGACCGCGCTAATGTACATATATCCAGTGATGATGGCTCTAGATATTGCAGGTTACGATAGAGTAATTGTTGGCGAAGATCAGCGTCCTCATATAGAATTTGCAAGAGACATCCTGCCGCGTGTTGGCTTGAAATGTCCAGATCCAATTTATACAAAATCCAAGATTATGGACTTAAGACATCCTGATCGTAAAATGAGTAAGTCTGAGCCAAAGTCATGTTTATTCCTGGATGATGAAGATTATGAGCGCAAGATCATGAAAGCAGTCACTGACGTCAAAGGATTGTCAAATTTGAGAAACATATACATAGAGCTGGGTGGTCGGTCTAATACTGAAAACATGAGTAACTACGATCTAAAGCGAGCGATTGTAAAATTGTATAAAAGCCTCAATAATTCCTAGAAGATTAAGCTAAAAAGAGACCGCTTTACGCGGTCTCTTTCGCTACAACGGTTCAGGTTGGAGCTATTTAATGATAGCCCAACCAAACCGTTATTTCAAGTTTAATTTCTTAAATTCTTTAACAATAATCATGCGAAGATAAGCACTAACGGTCAATCCATGCTCGTCTGCAAGTTTTTGTAATTTAACTTTATCTTCTGGAGAAACCTTAACTTGTATATACTCTGTTTTTAGTGCTTTACTCATAGAAAAATTATACCATCTATTGTAAATCCTCTATTTTGATCTTCCCATTCGCAAAATCATGAGCTATTTTGTCTAGAAGCCGATTGCTGCCGTCTAGTACAATACCACGTCCACATTTCAATTCGTTATTATCTGTCACGCCAATCCAAATGCCTTTTTTGGAAAGTTTACGATTCGTATAGTCATCTGTAATATTCCGCGTAATATCACCAGCACAATATAAAGTTGGCTCGTTGTAGATTTTTGCAGCTTTTGCAAGATTAATAAATTTCATTTTCTTACTCCCTTTGTTTAGTTGAACCGTTGTAGCTAGAGGGTTGTGCTGTCGCGCCTTAGTTATTTTTGCGCCGCTTCTTATCTAACTGTCCTCAGTATAGCAAAAGGTATTTACAATGTCAATACCTTTTGTAAAGATTTTTGATATTTTACTAATATGATATAATTTAATTAACTCACAAGACGCGGGCGACTAGCGAGGATGTTGGTTATGTCCAAAACTACAGCTAAAAGCAAGCCTAAGTCTTCTAAAAAGCCGCCTACAAAAACACCTAAAAAGAACGGGCGTCCTACAAAATACTCTGATAAGCTAGCAGATAGAATATGTCAGAAAATAGCAGAAGGCTATTCAGTACGATCTATATGCAAAGAAAAAGATATGGTCTCTATGCAGACACTTTTTCGATGGTTGCGAGAAAATGATAAGTTTCGTGAGCAATACGCGCATGCATGTGAAGAGCGATCATACACACAAGCTGAAGAGATTATTGATATTGCAGATAACGCTACTAACGACTACATGGAAAAGTTAGAAGGCGATGGATATATATTCAATAGCGAGAATGTTCAGAGGTCACGTTTAAGAATCGATACGCGCAAGTGGCTGATGTCTAAGATGAATCCAAAAGTTTACGGCGACAAGCTGGATATGACTACAAACGGTAATGACATAGGAGTAGCTCTAAGTGCAAAGCAAGCAGAGCAACTACTTAAAGCCAGAGCAGACCGTCGGGATTCTTAGAGAAATTGCAGATAACGGCTCTTTTGCTGAATACTGCATTGCTATAGATCCAAAGTACCAACTGGAGTGGTTTCATGCCGAGATTGCTAAAGAGTTGGAGCAAGGATATCGTCGATTGCTAGCAGGTGAAGACGTCCGATTGATGATTTTTATGCCGCCGCGACACGGCAAAAGCGATACAGCCACGCAGAAATTCCCGTCGTGGGTATTGGGAAAAAGCCCAAACATTCCTATCGTAGTCTCATCTTACTCTGCAGAATTAGCGTCAGATTTTGGACAAAAGACTAGGGATATAATGCAGTCCGCTACTTACAACAAGATGTTTTCTACACGCTTACGAGCAGACGCTAGAGCAAAAGGTCGCTGGATTACAAAAGAGGGTGGCGGCTATACCGCCGTTGGCGTTGGCGGAGCGCTAACTGGTCGTGGATTCAAAATTGGTATTATCGACGATCCATTTAAGAACCGTGAAGAAGCAGATAGCCCTGTAATCCGCGAAGCCCGCGACGGCTGGTATAAGTCAACCTTCTCAACACGCGAAGAAGGCAACTCAATGATCGTATTTATTCTTACGCGCTGGCACGACGATGACCTAGCTGGTCGTGTTCTCAAAGCCTCACGAGAAGCTAAGGCTAGAGGTGAAGCATACGATGATTGGAAGATAATCGAATATAAAGCTATCGCTACTGAAGATGATGCGCACCGCAAAACTGGTGAGGCTCTATGGCCAGAGAAGTTCTCAATTGAGAAGCTACTGAAAAAACGCGCAGAAATGGGCAGTTATGAATTCTCAGCACTTTATCAGCAAAACCCAATCGATGAAGAGAATCGCAAATTTAAGGAATCGTGGTACAAATATCGCGAGTTCAGCAACGTCTTACAGCTTGATACCTACAACGTTATGACGATTGATCCGCGAGGTAAAGACGATGTAAAGCAAGGCACTGACTACATTGGCGTAACCCTTAATTTTATCGACCGAGAAGGCAAATGGAATGTAATATGCTATCGCACAAAACTATCCGCGACCGACCTTGTCGACCTCATGTTTACAAACTGGAAGAGATACAACCTACACAAGATCGGAATTGAAGACAACCAATTTACTCAAGCTCTGAAATCCGTTTGGGATGAGGAGATGATGCGCAGAGGCGTCTATATGGATGTCGAACTATTAAAGCATGGCGGACACAGTAAAGCATTGAGGATTGAAGCGCTGGTACCACGATATGAACGCGGAGGAATTTATCATATAAGACATGGCGACGCTAACTTATGTAAAGACTTAGAGCTTGAACTGAGTATGTTTCCTAAAGCAACCAATGACGACGCAAGCGACTCTCTAGCATATCAGGTACAACTAGCTCAGCGACCAGAAGATGACGTAGGCTCAAGCTCATATAATCAATCATTAGCAGATAGCGACTTAACAGCAATGTGGAATTAATTAGGGGGAATATGAAAAAATTTGTGCCAGAATTTGGAAAAGTCAAAGAACAACAGCAGCTAGACGATAAGACGTCTGTAGTAGTTGAGAACAGTTATCAGAATCATACTGTTATAGCAACTAAGCTACACTATGAAGAACGTTTTCGAGTTGCATCTATGGCAGAAGCACGTGATAAGGTTGATGAGCTAACACTAAGGATTGAAAACGACGACAGTCTTATCAACCCGTCAATCCGTTATGATGGACGCGCTAGAATATCATACAAAGGATCATTCGATGTTGTGTTTGAATATACCAAAATTAAACAGGTAAAATGATTATTTTCACAACTGATTAAAAATGTGATATAATACAAGCGTAAACCACTGAAACAAACCAGAGTTTACTGAAACAACAGTAATCTTTGGAGTAATCAGTGGCTTTCTCTTTTTTAACAGAAGAAAACATCCTAGATCTATGTAGCGCCTCAAAAGACTATACAGAAAAACTTACGCAGCCTTTTGAGGAATATTCCCGTCTTGCCAGAAATAAGCCACACGCTAAAATACCTAAAGCGTTTCCTAAAACTACAGATGGTACAGCAGCTTCAATTATCATTAAGTCTGCGCGTCGTGCCGTACAGCAACTTCCGACTGGTGTAGTCTCTACTTCTGATGAGTACAGTCCATGGCCAATAATTGCTGAATTTGTTTACTTAGAAAAAATCCTACCTAACGCCAACGCCGAATACGATCTGATCCATAAAGTGTGGATAACTATTGAAAATGGTGAGTCGTTTGGGTCGCAATGTGTCTTTACGCCAGTAGCTTACAACGATGACGAGCTACTTCCAGACTATTTAATCGTTTCATGGCGTGATGTATTTATTCAACCTGGCAAAAGATCTGCTAGTGACAGCGACTATTTATTTGTACGCACGTGGTGGCAAAAGACTGACGTAGACAAGCTTATCGATGCCGAAAAAGAACGACGCCGCACTGCCAAAAAAGAGGGCGCATTATACGAACCAACTTGGGATTTGAAGGCACTAGAAGAAATAAAAGAAGCTATTGTCGCTAAAGACTCTAAAGATCAGAGCGAAGCAGAGCAACAGTACTCACTTGATCCATCAGGTATTGAAATTATAACTGGTTTTCAAATTGGTCATAACGCAACCTTCTTTACCTTCAACCCAGCCACTAAAAAGATTGTACGACGTAAGAAAAATAAAGACCCAAGGGCTAAGATACCCTTAAATTGGTATTTTTATGACGCCGATGGAGTCAATCCTCTGGGTCGTAGCGTCTTAGAGCTAATTGGTCCTCTACAGAATCTGATCGATAGTGATATGCAGGCTTATCAATACAACCGCGCCGCCGCATTGCGTCCAACTATTAACGTATACGGAGACGTAAACGAGCGAACCCTTGAATTCAAGCCAAACGGTCTTAACAAAATTAAGAACCCAAATGTACGTATTGAAGCGATGTCTGTAGATACTTCAGCAATCCGCGACTATCCAAACTTATATGGCCTACAGAAGTCTCAAATGCTCAACCTGGTCAATAGTCCAGACACTTCAATTAGTGCAGAGGTTGGCAATCCAGGATTCGGTAAAACGCCACAAGCGCTCAAGACTCAACAAGCCCAATTGTCTATTGACGACAATGCATTACGTAAAGGATTTGAAGCATTCTTTGAGGAGTGGAGCGAAACGGCTATTAACTTGTATTTTGCAGAGCGTGAAGGTGTAGAAATAATCCAGCTAGACACAGACACTGCACAGAGATTGAGAGATCTAGAAGCAAAAGGTCATGAACTAGATGGTGTAGTCCTAGATGATGATAATAAGGCAACTGTAGACTTCTCAAAAGCTAAGGGCGTACTGAAGTTTAAGATTGACGCGTCAACAACGAAAGTAAACAGCGAAGCAGCACAGCTAGACTCTCTGAAGACATTGATTCAGACGCTAGATTCTAGCCAGTCACTGAACCAAGTAGTACCAGTAGATAAGAAATTAGCTGCATGGAACGCTATTGTTGCTAACTCTGGTATTGATGGATTGGACGAGCTAAAGGTTACAGAAGAAGAAATGAAAGAAATGCAGGAGGCGCAAACTCAAGCCGCGGTCCCTGCTACCGATGAAACAGCTACAGCCGAGATGGAACAGCCCGCAGAAGACGAGGCTCAGGTCGCTGAAGTGCCAGTAGAGCCGCAAGAAGATATAGAGCCAAGTATTGTAGATGAATTACGACAGATAGGCACGCCAGAAAACCTAATTTCTGAAGTACCAAGCATGATTCAAAAAGGATTTACAGAAGAGGAAATAATCGCATCGATTATGGGAGTTATCCAAAAGGAGGGTGAATAATGGACGAAAATCTATATCCGCGCAGTACAGAATATTACCAGCCAAACGAGGAAGAAGACCAGAGGGTGGAGGAGGCTAAACAAGCCGAGATCAATGCTATTAAGCAAGATATGAATAAGTTGCAAAAGGTGCTTGACCGTTGGGACGAGCGCATTACCTTCTACAAGGCTACTGACGCTATACCAGAAGAAGTAATTACAGATAAAGAGAAACTAGCTATTTATATATCGGCAAATAAACGTATTGTAGAGATTTTAAGAGAGGAAAGGAGCTTCTTAGAGAGTGTAATTGACCAAGCGGCATAGTAAGGTACTCTGCTTTGGTTAGCTATCCTCGCTATTGGCTAACCAAAGGAGCGCATCTCACGCAACCCAGGTTCGTCACCTGCAATCGACGCTTAAACAATCTAATGAGAAGGAGGGGTACTGTGCCATCAGACGCAGAAAACCAAGAAGTCGTTAATACAGAGGTAGAGCAAGAGTCTACCCACGCTGAGTCGACGCCAGCTGAAACACAAAACTCTGAGGCTTCTTCAGAGCCAGAAACCAAAGCAGTTATCTCAGATAGCGGCGAGGTGGTACACGTCAAAGTCGATAAGTCTAAGGAAGAAAGCGAAGACGCTAATTCTGATGACGAGTCAGACGATGACAGGAAGCCGAAACGGGGCAAAGAGGCGCGCCGTGAACAACTAGAACGCGACTTAGAGGAGGATAACCGAGCTATTCGTGAATTAGTTGCTAAGCGGAACGAAACTAGAGCTTATCGCCAGCAATTGGAGCTTAACGCACAGAACGAAAGCACATTTCAACCTGTACAGCCACAGCCACAACAATTGCCAACAATAGATCAGATTATGGAGATGGAGAACCCAGAGACTGGTGACTTCTTCACAGAATTTGAAGCTAAGGCAGTACTGCAGAACCTACAGTTGCAACAGCGACTAGATAATATGCAACAAGCTCAGGAGGAAGCGGCTTATAAAGCTCAAGTCGAAGTATCAAGAAGTGATTTGTCATATAAGGCAGATATGGCGCTCAGGGATTTCCCAGAGTTTGATCCAGAATCTGATCAGTATGATGAACATCTTGATAACGCCGTAAACGGGTATCTGCAAAGTGTACTTGTTTACGACCAAAACGGCAAAGTCATTGGCTCAAAGACAGATGTATATCAATTATATAAGTCATTCCACAAAGACGGTGAAGCACCTAAGCAACGCGCTGTGATTAATGACGCTGGTGATTTCCGTGGAGGCGGCACTAGGATCGTTAAACCATTCGCCAAGCTTACTACAGACGAGAAGGAAGAATATCTCCGTCGGCAAGGACATGATATTTAAGAAAGGTTAATAACATGGCAACAAACACAACCGCAACGCTTTCTGCCGAGATGATCCAATACCTGGAGGAAAAATTCTTGGAGCGAAGCGAAGCCCGCACAATTCACTTAGAAGGTGCTAAAAAGAAAACTCTAGGGAAAAACTCTGGTACAACGGTTACCTTTACAAAACGATCACCATTTGGCTTGGCTACAACGCCATTGACAGAAGGTGACAACCCACAAGACGAAGCTATCCGAAGCAACAAAGTCGTTGCTACTCTACGTGGCTACGGTAAGTGGACTAAAATCTCAAGCATGCTATACAACACTTCAATCGATCGAGAGATGAAAGAGACGATTGAAACTATGGGTCAAAACGCAGGCGAAACAATCGACGCATTGGTCCGTGATGTATTGCATCAGGGTGCTACAGTACAGTTTGCAAATAAGAAAACTGCATTGAACGGTCTTACTGCCGACGATATCCTGACGGTAGCAGAAATTCGCAAGGCCGTACGTACATTGAAGAAAAACAACGCAATCCCATATGCAGACGGATTCTTCATTGGTAAGGTTGGTCCAGATACTGCATACAACATTACTGGTGATACAGCTTGGATTGACGCTCAGAAGTACACTGGCCGTGCAGAACTATACAAGGGTGAACTAGGTCGCTTGCATAAAGTCCGCTTTATCGAAGCGTCAAGCAACCAGAAGGAAGAGGCAAGCACAACAACTGTCTACTCAAACTTCATTCACGGTCAAGAGGCATTCGGTGTTGTTGACTTAGCTGGTAGCGGCCTGAAGAAGATTATCATCAAGCAGTCAGACAAGGGTGACACATCTAACCCACTTAACCAGTTTATGACTATCGGCTGGAAGGCAGAGGCATTTGCGTCAGCAATCCTTGATCCAAAGTGGATTATCAACATTAAGACTGGTGCTAAAGACTAGTATTTAATAACAGTAAGGGGTGGTTAAATACTGCCCCTTACAACCAAAGAAGGGAAACGATAAAATGGCAGAGAAAAAGACAACCGAGCTTACAGCCGAAGAGATTATCGCCAACGCTAAAAAAGAGGCTGAGAAGATTATCGCTAATGCAAAAGAAACTGCAACTAGCGGTGAAATCGTAAGCCGTAGCGTATCTAAGGAAGATATTGTCGAAGCATACAATAGTGGGTTAAGCCACTTAGAGGTTGCTAAGAAATTTTATGGCAACACAAACGACGACAATATGCAGAAGGTTATTGCAGTTATTGAGGAAGCAGTACCATCAGGGGACGACAAAGACTCAGAGGTTGAAGTCACTGATCCTTGGATTGGAGCTTAATAGGTTATGGACTGGACGAGAGAGGGCGATCTAACTAGATTACATAAGGTGTTTAATGACCCTCTTAAGTCCCGTCACGAGCGCAGATTAGCCCACGACACATTCAACAAGATATTACGCCAGCTAAAAGATAAAAAACTCACCGAATTACGTCGTAGGCTAATCCGAGCCAACATTGCAGACGATGATGGCGCCGTAGAGAGAATAACTGAAGAGATACACGAATACTCACGGCGTGCAGGCTATAGATAGCGACTACAGCATAAACATACAGACCATTTCGTTCACGTCAACGAAATGGTTTTTTTGCTTGATATATGATACAATAACCTTACAATTAAGCACGAAGTGTGACTCTAAAAAACGAGAGCGCGTTGTCATCCAAAAAAGAAGGAAGCGTGCGTCGCAGCGTTGTATAAGTAGCAATCTGAGGTGATCGTTTGAGATAAATACGAAGCCGCCCAAGTCAGTATGGAGCGAAGAACTAGGCCCTCTTGGTGACCAGACAACAGACGATAGCTCTTATCCAATTTAATAGTATTTTTACAATTTGGAGTGTTGTTGAGAGATTTGGGATTTGTGTGTATACTATAGGTACTTTAGTAAGTAAATGGGAGGCTTTACTAAAATGGTATCTAAGGACAAAATCATCAAAAGCACTATTGGTGCTGTTATTGGCGTAGCTGCAGTAGCAGGTATGGCTGGAGCTGCAAATAATAGTCAGCCACAGCAGAATATAGCGCCAGTAGTACAACCTGTAACATATTCAGACTGTAGAACGGAAGAAATACCGTTTGAGACGCAGTACGAAGGTGAAACAGGTCAATATGGCTACACTGAAACGATAAAACAACAAGGTGTAGCTGGTAGTAAGAAGATTTGTAAACCAAGCAAGCCAGGGTATGAAGATAAGGTGGAGGTTATAACTCAACCTGTAAACCACGTTATCGTCCGTACACCTAAACCTGCACCGCAACCAGTACAACAGCAATCACACTATCGTGTCGGAGCAATCTGTCGTGACGGTTGGCAATCACATGCTACTGGAAGAGGAGCATGTTCACATCACGGTGGAGTAAGCGAGTGGTTGTATGAGTGATTGGCACGTGTGGCTTTTCTGTGGCACCGCTGCATTTATTTCTGTATATTCAGTCATAACCTGGAAACAAATAATGTGGCTATATACGCTGGCATCGCCATATGGAGTTGACGATAACGATGTTGCTATAAGGATGTTCTCATGGAGTGTCCTACGTCAGTTGGCTGCTAGTGCCTTTTCCATACCGGCATTCATTTTGCTTGGCCAGAAATGTATAAGTAGTATCCCAACGGAATTTGTTACTGTTCCATTTACTTTAGTTATTGCTACAGTAATATATACACTTGTATGTAGCTATTCAGCACCAGAAAAAACATTTTATAAGCTCAAAAAGTATGGATACTTAGCGGAGGATGCAACTGGTAATGGGGAATGGATAGAATTTACCATTAGCCATTTTATGCAATATACCTATGGGATGGTTCTATCTCTTATCGGTATTATTGCAGTGTCTATATTTCTTTTGTATATAGCGTTATTCTAGCGTGCTACACAAAAATGCTGCACTACAACCTTACCATCACCTACACCGATACCAGTGTAGGTATACTTAGGGTCTAGCATGGCGGCTTTGTGGGCAGGGGAAGTAAGCCAGCTATATATAGACCGCTCTGTAGTGATACCTTTATCGTTCCAGGTTAGGTTCTCGCTTGCATTTACGCAAACACTTGCTTGGAGTTGCCTCATCTCATACGTGAGCGGCTGGTTAGTATCTGGCATGTAATGGCTACGGTAATTCCTTGCAACCATGTCATCTGCTTTCATTTGAGCAGTTTTAGATAGGTTTGGATGTAATTGCAACGGCGCGACACCGACTTTAGCACGTTCAGAATTAACAGCCTTTAGAATAGCTTCTTCGGTTGGTGGATGATCTTTAGCATATTGTTGCTGGTACATAGCTATAGTACGCTTTTGTTCTTCAATAGAAACCGGTCCTGATTTAGATTCTGCAGCAGGAGATCTATAAAGAGTAATTAGGTAAACTATGCCGCAACCAACAAGTAATACGGCTATAACAAAGATAACTATTAATCGCCGCTTCATAACGCAAATATTACCAAAAATACCCAGATTTGTCAATAACACTCCAAGTTACAAAAAGGAGTGTTTTTCTTATGGATTATCGAAGTTGGTTACAAAATTATGTAAACAATCACCCAGATCAAAATACAAGGTCTCAAGGACAAGCGTTGCTAAATGTTGTTGGCAACGACATGGGAGTAGATAGAAATTTTCTATCGGGCAATGTAGGTAACGGCGGTAACTACCGCAAGACAGGATTGTTTGGACGCAACACTTGGGTAAAAGGTGGTAATGGTGCTCTATATAAAAATGATGAGATTAGCGGCATCAATGACCGTTTTAAGCAGATGTATTATGCTGATCATCAAGCCAAGGGCGGTAACCCTGATCCTCGCCAGAACATCGAACTCGGCCATTACGGTGGTGGAGGTGGCTACTATGGTGGCTACTATGGTGGCGGAATGGGCGGTGGTAACCGCGCTAGTGCCGCTCAGTTGGCAGAATATGATCAAGGTATTGGTCAGCTAGAACATGGACTAGGACGTATAGATAACCAATTAGGTGTACGCTTAGGCAATATTAACAACCAGTACACCACCAAGAAGAACGAATTAAAGAGTTCATGGAATAGGGCAGAAGGTCAATTCAACGATCAGACCCGTCAAAATCAGCAACAGCGACGTACAAACATCAATAACATTAACGATCGCTCAGCAGTCGGCTTACGAGGACTATTGCGTTCATTAGGAAGTATGGGTGCAGTAGGTTCAGACATGCAATTAGCAGGTCGCGCAGTTCAGAACCAAGCCAACCAGCAACGAACAGGCGCAGGACAGACTTACGCACAGAACCAAAAGCAAATCGACACCACATGGGGTCAGTTTAAGAATGATTATGCAGATGAAGACAAAAAGCTTAACGACTGGAAAGCAAACGAAGATAACGCCGCACGTCAGTCATCTCAAACTACACGTCAGAACCTATTAACTCAATTAGCTCAGATGAAGAGCCAGAAAGCCGCCGCACAGGGCGCTAATGGTGCTAATGCCGCACGTGCAGACCTTGGACGAGCAAACGCTCTATCAAGTGAGATTGACAACCTAGGACGTCAGCAAAACACATACAGCGGTAATAAGGTCCAATACAACGCGAAAGACCTAGACAGCTACAAGGTAGAAGGTGATACAGCAGTTGGTGTTTCAGATCCACAAGCAGCAGGTAATGACCCAACACTAAACATCTACAACACACGTCTAAAGCAAGAAGACGAGCGTAAACGACAGAATCAATACCTGTAAATAAATTAGGAGGGGATTAGAGATAATGGACTTTTTCCAGAGAGTAGGCAACTTTTTCAGCGGTAAGGGTTGGGTAAGCGATGATGAACGTCGACGTAAAGAGCAACAAGTTCAAGCGCCAGTTCAACCACGCCCTCAGCCATTACAGCAAGTACAGCAACCTAACATTAACAGACTAAACGGTCTATCTGGTGTAAATACACCTGGGTTAGGTGGTGGTACTAATATATTCAGCCAAGCTCAGCAAAAAGTAAATCCTAATCCCCTTCAACAGGCTAACCAAGCAACACAACAGCTAAACCAAAATAATCAGCCAAAGCCATTAATCCCAGAAAAGACTGTCAATGACGCCCCTAAAGTACTAACCCCTCAAGGGCAACAAGATTGGGTAAACAAAGAAAACAAGCAAATCCAAATCCAGAATGTCATAAACAACCCTACTCAGGTACTTAAATCCCAGGTCCAACAGCAACAGCCAAAACCTGCACCAGTGGTTATTCAACAACCCCAACAGCAGAATAGACCACAATTAGCCCCAAGTTTTGCTAATCCAGGAAGAAATTCTCTATTTACCCCAAACCAGAACAACCTAACCCGCGCTCTAGATATAGCAAAACAAGAGAGTGACAAATATAAAGCCGAGCAGGCAGCACGCAACGACAAACTAGACGACATTATGCGAGCAAGGGGTGTTAGCGAACCAGAAATCGCTAAGAACCGTCAAGTACGTATTGACGCAGAGAACAGGGCTTATTTATCAGAAGACAAAGCAAGACGCGATAGCAATATTGCACAGATGGCAGGACTGGCTACTTTACCAGTACGTTCAGCAGTCAGCTTCACTAAGGGTGCTATTGACGGTGCTGGCCGTACAGTTGGTGATTCAGGCGATAAACTATCTCTAGCTGTCGCAGACGCCATGTATGGCATTACTGGTGATGAGTCATATGACAGAATACGAAAATATATTGTAGAACAAGGTAAGCAACGTAACGCTCAATACGATCGAGACCTAGGCGTATTTAAGAAGAACGACACGGATGTTGCAACGGCTTACGAGGCGGGTCAAAGCGCCCAACGATTGGCGCAAGATATAGGTACAGGTGTAGCCACTGGTGGCGCCGTCCCGGTAGCGCGGCAGTTTGTAGAAAATGCTGCAGACTTTATTACTAATGCAAATGCTAAGGGTAAGAACACGCGTGAGATGTTGCCATATGCGTATGGTAACGCGGCAGTTCAGGCGGGAATAGAGAAGCTTGGGCTAGACAAGGTCTTATCGCCTATTGGCAAAAAAGGTCTGACTAAGTTTATAACAGGTGCTATAGCAGAAGGTTCGGAAGAAGCCGCTCAGCAATTTGCAGAGAATGCAATTGCTAAGCATACATACGACCCTAACCGTAAATACGACGAAGGCGTTCTTAAGAGCGGTCTTATGGGCGCGGTCCTTGGTGGTCCAGCTGGAATGGCTAATTTTGGCGCTATGCGACAGACTGGCAATCAACCATCAAGTGCAATGACTGCACGAATGAATCAAAATGAAGCTACTGGAAAACTAGAAAAAGAGGCTATAGCTCAACGTCAAGCACGTCAATCGTCGGACGACACCTCACTCAAGCAAGCGGCAGAAGTAAATGTAGCTAATAACCAAAACAATCAATTACACCCAATCCAGTCGGTGAATGTAGCCCCAGCAGTAGAAAATACTATACCTAACGCTAGCCCAGCACTAAAACAAGCCGTTGCTCAGAATATGTCAGATATTCAGCACGGTGATGTAAATGCTGTTGCCACACGCCAACAAACAACAGGAATACTAGAAAACTATCTGATAGAACAAGCTACAAAAGACGTACAGAACTTAGCTAGCCCAGAGATGAAATACAAGCTCAATCCAGAGCATGAGGCACAAGTCAGAGCGTATAACGAACACATAACACGTCTACGCCAACGTGAAGAATACTTACGTGGTCAAGGAATGAGTGAGAATGCTCCAGCCATGATTAACCTGCGTAAAGCTCAAGAGCAAGCTATATACGCCAGAGATCATATTGGTGAAGTAGATGAGAACGGATTGAAATATAAATTAAGCCCAGAACAAGAGGCGTTCTTTAAGGACAGCAAAGTACGAGACGAAGACGGAAACCTCATGAAAATGTATCATGGGTCACCAAACGGTCACATCACTGAATTTCGTCCTGGCACATATTTTACCAAAGATGAAAAATACGCCAATGGATACCAGAATCCAGAGGCTAGCTACATAAGTCTAAGCAGTTTCAAAGAAGTAAACGATCCAAAAACGTACGAAGTATATATTAACTCAAAGAATCCATTCACCTTAAACGACAGTAGAGCAAGAGACATATACCTAAATGAATTTGTAAAAGGGGGAAACTCTATGTACCTAGACCCATATTCAGATCATACAGATACTATAAAATCGATGAGGGAGATAGACTGGATGGAGGGTGAAGAATTTAGGGAGTGGTTGCGAGAAAACCATCCTGAATATGATTCTCTATACCTAGATGAAGGCGGCGATGGTGGATACGGAGAAAAAACCATCGATAAAGGCATATCACTGGTTATGACCAAGCCAGAACAGATCAAATACACCGATAACCTAAGTCCAACTGACAGCCCAGATATGAGGTATAAGTTAGATGCCAAAATACAGGAGCTAGCTAGCCAAAACAAGCTTCTAGCACGCCACTTACAACTAACAGGTGATGAGAGCCTTGTATTCAACGAGTGGCAAAATGAAATGCAGAAGAGAGCATTAGGCTACTACGATCCAAAGACTGACCAGATCAATCTAAATAAACTTACAGAAGACACTCTAAACCACGAATTAGGACATAAATTACTTACCCGAGTAGAAAACAAACAAGACCTATTAAACTCTATC
>QWCI01000387.1_pt1 | contig 18121 bp, 20 predicted proteins | sample 1972541 | NCBI WGS metagenome assembly QWCI01 (sample SAMN09866712, study PRJNA288562) | Human oral metagenome isolate term3_saliva, whole genome shotgun sequencing... | isolation source: mouth | host: Homo sapiens | place: USA: California | reverse complement strand
AGGAATGTTAACTGGCGCGTTATATTCCCCTTTCTGTTTCTTTTTTAAAAGTTTAAAAAATGATTTAAACGAATCGTCAACAGACATTTGAACATACTTTGCTACCTTCGCTGGAAGCGCTCGATAATCTGGTTGATTAATTTCGATAAACATTTTGTTCGCTTGACAAAAATTAAAGTATTTTCCCGTTTGGAAGTAGTGTTGACGAACCTCAAACATCGTGGCATTGTAAAGATTCTTGGATAAAAAACAAAGATGATCCAGTTCTCGATACATCGAACTTGACGGCTTGATTTGATGGCGTTGGACTAAAATCATCGCGTTTTCACCTCCTTTCGCGTTACTATAAATTATACTACAAAAGGAGAGATGATTTTTATGAGAAAAGAAGTATTTTTTTCTTATAATTCTCGAAATTCAGAATCTGATTGGAACACATTGTTGCGACTCTTTTTGTTTTTTCTTCGGCTTTTAGAAATTGGATATAATCAATAAAGGCGGTAACGCCTACCTTAATATACACCAAAACAAAAATAAGAAAGGAATACTTTCCCATGATGAAAACTGTTGATGCAAAAGTTATTGATAAAAAGCCGAAAGAGATGCCATCTGTAGCGGAGTTTACAGGAGCAAAACTTTCGGGCGCATTTAACACCATTGGCGCAAAGTTCGGGCAAGGCGCTAAAATTGTGTCTCTCAAAAAGGATCTTGTTGTGACCGAAGGCAAGCTCAACAAATCCTTGGCAAGAGAGATTGGCGCATATGTTATTGAACAAGTTGTCAATGGCAGAGACACAATCGTTGTTCCACAAGAGTTTATTGAGCGCATTGAAGATCTGTTAGAGCAGATTGATGCGCTCAAGGAGGAAATTAAAAATGTCTAGTTCATATGTTAAAGATAGTCTCACTGTCGCCCTTGCGACGTTTGAGGTTCTGTTTGATAAAATGCAGTCATTCGCATCCGAAACGAGCAAGGGTGTTGCTAATGAAATTGAGATTGAAGTTAAGCTCAAAAATCTTGAATCCAAGAAGAAGGATTTAATCGTCGAAGTTGGCGAAGAGGCATACAACCGCTATGTTGCGAAAGACGAGCAACTTGTCAGCACTGAGAAGCTTGATAAGATTGCTGAACTCGAAAAGGAAATCGCAGAGGTAAAAGAGAAGAAAGCCGAAGCGAAGAAAAAGGCAAAAGAAGACGCTAAAAAAGACAAAGAAGATTGATTGACGATCTTGCGCGAAAAGGCACTATAGGCAACTATGGTGCTTTTTTGTTTTTGTTGTTTAGATAGAAAGGATAAAAAAGAGCACAATCTACTCAGTGCGCCGCACTTCGTCAATTTTTTTGCCAACAAAAACAAAAAAGTTTTCTCATGTTATAATTTTTCTTGTAGAAACGGAGGTAATCAAGTGTTAATTCCAAGCATCGCACAATACAGAAAAGATTCCCGTCGCGTTACAATGAGCGACTTAGTAGATCACTCATTTGGCGTTTTTTTGGTTGTATTTAACCTGTGTTTGGTTTCAACCATCTATGGTGCATACGACATACTCTATGTACGCCAAATTTTTGCGATTGTGATCTCCGCGTATCTATCATTGCGCCTTTATCAACACTATCGGACGCAGACAGATGGAGTAAGGTATCGGTTTCTTAAAAATAATCTCTTGGGGAAAATCTTTACTGCGCTCTTTGTGCTTGGAATGACGCTTGCAATTATCGCTGATTTGATGATGGTTTCTCACTATTGATTGGGGAAGTGAATTTGAACATTGGCTCACAAATATAAAGGTGTTAATGCAGTCAAAATTGGCAACAAAGTTTACAACTTACGTGTTGCAGATTCTTTTATGTCTCGCTTTTTTGGTCTTATGGGAAAAAAATCAATCCCGCAAAATGAAACTCTTTTGATTACAAAATGCAATGCAATCCATACTTTCTTTATGAGATTCACAATGACTGCAATTTTTGTAGACAAAGGACTTCGTGTAACAAAGGTAAAAAAGAACATGAAACCGTGGCAGTTATGTTTTGCATTTGGTTCGGAAGATGTGTTTGAAATTATCTCTGACGGAAATGAAGACTTAGATGTTCCTGTTGGTTGGTACATTGAAATTTTTTTCTGACGCGATTTCCACTTTTTTGTCTTTTGATATAATAAGAAAGTGAAAAGGCAGATAGACTTTCTTCTGCCACAAAGAATTAATATATAAGTCAAGTCGGCAGGATCATTTTCTAAACCATAATGAGGAGGGAGTTGCGGACCTGCACGCAACGGTAAATTTTGAACATAAACAATAACAGCAAAGCATACTTAGCATGTGGTGTGGGCTTGGCGGTGCTCGCAGGTTTTGCGGGATACACGGCGATTGAAAAGGTGCAGGATCTTGTGCCTGTCGTTGTTGCGACCCAAACCATTGAACCACATCAGCAGATCACGCAAAACATGGTTAAGACGGTTGAGGTTCCTGCGCTTGGTCGTGCGGATAACGTTGTCGATGATCCTTCGCTCGTTGTCGGCGGTTATTCGACATCTCGCATTTTCGCCAACCAAACCATCATTCAGCCGATGGTCGCTAAACAGTTCGATGAAACAGGCGCGTCTGGACTTGCCCTTTCGATTCCTAAAGAGGATTTGCGTGCAATTTCCTTCCCCACAGACAACGCAAACTGCGTCAACGGACAGGTCAAGAAGGGTGATCATGTAGACATTATCGTTACTCTTCATTCCGATGTTGTTGGCGGCGGTGCGAATACGCCAATCACCAAAACAATCCTGCAAAACGTCGAAGTCTTTGGAACAAGCGGTGGGGGCAACGGTGGAGACGATGGACAGGCGAATATTTCAAGTATCGCGCTCCTTCTGAACCTCAATCAGGCAGAAATTGTGAAGCACGCCTATACGGTCGGCGATGTCTCCTATGCTCTCACACCTGGCAACAGCGTGACTGCCAAGACGAGTGGTTATACCAACTCCACTCTCCTGAACAAGTTCGGTTTCGTGGTTAAGAAGCAGGGTCAGCAGTAATTCTGCCTAGAAAGGAAGACTAAATAATGGCACTTAAAATAAATATGTCCAAGTTCAACTCTGTCGATAAAGACAGCAGTTTGGAGCACATCGACGACGTACAAGAAATCGTCCTTGAAAAGGAAGAGAAGGAAGAAGAAGTTCACGATGAACCTGTTATCACTGAAACAGTGAAAGAGGTCGTCGTGGAGGAAGAGCCTGCGGTTGAGAAGAAGGGCTTTGAAGGTGCGAACAAGGATGTTCTTGCCGAAGCGCCAAATCTTGACGAAATCCCCGACATTCAGCTTGCTGTCTCAGAGGATGAGTCTTCGCTTAATGAGGAGCAGGCGCAAGAGAATCTTCTTCGCCGTGAGAGCGCAAAGGCATACTCTATGCTCGAAGAAGAGCTTGCCAGCGAACTCAAGGCTACGGATATTAAGGCGATTAAACCAATCAAGGTTGTAACGATTGGCGGCAGCGAGCCTTATTACCGTACGGTACTCTCTCAGCTTCGCGATAAATACCCCGATGTTGACTTTGTGAAGTACATCAATGTTGGCGGCAAGAACGCTTTCTACACAATTGATTCTCTGAATCCTGACATCATCTTTATGTACTATGCAACATCGGTTCAGTCTGCGCTCCAGTTCTGGGATGCTGTGCAAAACGATGTGGATGACAAGGGCGTTCCTTACGCGAAGAAGTATGCGAAGAAGCGCATTATTGTGCTCGCGCCGAATGACTTTAAGTATGAGATGGAACTGCGTTCGCGCGGTCTTAACTTCTACATCATGGAGAACAATTCGAGGACGCACACTGTGGATGTTCCTCAGCTCATGTCTCTCATCCATGATGCGTACAACGACATCACGAATCCAAACGTGCGTGCTCCGAAGCGGGAAGTCGTGCAGGAAGTCGTTCAGACGCAGGAAGAGGAAGTTGTTATTCCTCAGCAGGTCGTTAATGAGGCGCAGCAGGTACAGCAAATGTACCCGACGATGCCGCAGATGCAAGCTCCTCAGCAGGGGATTCAACAGCATCAAATCATCGGCGTTTACTCTGCTTCGGGTGGTTCAGGCAAGACCACGTTCGCAACCAACCTTGCGGCTATTCTCTCCAAGTATGGCAACACCGAAGGAGACAACAACTATCGTGTCTGCTTGATTGAGTACAATCTCGTTTGCCAGAACATTGACCTCTTCTTTAACTTTAAGACGGATCTTTCCGTTACGAAGCTCGCACAGGAAGTCAGCAACAATTACACGAACGCAAGCGGGGTAATCGAGATTACGCCACAGCGCATGATCCCAATCATTTCGCGTTACATCTACAAAGAGCCGAACACTGGGCTTGATATTCTCCCAGGTATTCAGGTTCCTCTTGAAATTGACCGTCTCCAAAAGGGCTTTACCAACTGCCTCTTTGCGGCGCTTCGTCAGATGTACGATGTGGTTGTTGTCGATATGTCTGCTGACATCGCTAAGACTGCTGTTCTTGAAGCATTTAACCACACCGATTCGTTCTACTACATCATGCCGATGGATGTCACGTCCATTCGCAGCACGCGCGTCCTCGTGAAGTTCCTCACGGGTATCTTCAAGAAGTCGCCTGAGTCCATCAAGGTTATCCTCAACAAGGTCAATCTCCAAAACGAGGAGTTCGGCGTTGATCAGGTCTACAAGGCGCTCGCAAGCGACAACTGCGTGCCAGAAGGTACGATTCCTGATATGGCACGCGATACGCTCTCCGCTATCAACCGTGGTGTTCCTATCGTTCTTGAAGATCCTGATCACCCCGTTTCACAGGCTATCTTTAGTATTGCCGTTGGTGTCAACCCGATGCTCAATAGCGGCGAAATTGCGCTCGCAACAAATCCTGAAAAGGAAGAGTCGGGCGGCATCTTCTCCAAGATGTTTGGCGGCGGTAAGAAAAAGAAGGAAAGCAACGACACTCCAAAGAAGAAGGAAAAGTCTTCTGGAACGATGTTTAAGAAAGAGAAAGAGAAAAAGGAAAAGGTTGAAGAACCCGTTCCCGTTCCCGAGCCGAAGTTTGAGGAAGTTCCAGAGGAAGTAGAAGAGAAACTTCCTCCGAAGAAAAAGAAGAAGTCAAAGGAAGATGCTCCGAAAGAAAAGAAACAAGGCTTCTTTGCAAGACTGTTTGGTGGCGGCAAGAAGAAAAAGCCTAAGATGGACAAGATGACAGATGATCCCGAAAATAATCCGCCTAAGCTCCGCAAATTTCCTCGTGATTGACAATTAAAAAGCGAAGAGAGCAACATAAGTTGCTCTCTTTTTTGCTTATTTTTAAGGCTGTCGAATCGAATCCGATTTACAGGATATCCATGCTCTTTAGTTTTTGCTATCCTTTCGTAACATTCTCAAATTATCACGCACGCGTTCTAGGATGCTACCCAACTTATTCAGCCCCTTTCCATCGCACACGCCCCAGTAGTGGTCGTTCCATGTGTTTCCTTCTATTAGCTTTTCATCGCCCGTGGAAAGGAGAGCATCAGCTAAAGATTGTGAACCACTGAATTTCGCTAAGACAACCTCAAACATGATGTCATCCTTAACTTCCTCCCAGTCACGTCGGAGATGCACACGCCGACCAAGGCGCTTCGCTTCGGACGGATTCAACCGTGTGAATTCAGTGGCACGAGAAGGATCCTTTTGCGAGTGAAACGCCGCTTCTGCATTTTGGAACGTCATCCCACGATAATACACGGGGGATGAATAAAAGTTCGAAAGAAAGTAATACTTCCCTCTGAATTGGTCAATCATAAAAAACCATCCTTTCAAAACCAAATAGTATTTCCATGTTTTATTGTTGTTAAATCATGTCACAAATTGACACTGGTGTGACAAACGTGACATCAAACTTAACTTATGTGGTTTGGACGAAACATCCAAAACCTCCCAAGTTCTGTTTCCAGTTTTTCTTGGGTAGAGCACGACAATTTCCGTACCCCGCTGTTTCGTTAAAAGTTTTTGTCGAATTGCCAAGGAAACCTTACGGTTGCTTGGCTTTTTTACTTTCTTCGGTGTGGATGTGTGATTTTTTCTTAGTTTATTGACTTTGTTTTCCTTTTGATTTCGTTTATTTCGTTTCGAAATATTGATTGAAGCCAAGAGATCGCGATCAATCACGTCTCCATTGGCGAACCTTATATTTCGTCCAGATTCACGACCAAGTTCACCGGTGATGGGATGTGCAGAACTCGTATGTTTGGCGTAAATTTTGATAACCTTGATTCCTTCAAGTTCCGCGAACTCGGTAATAAAATCTTGGATTTCCGAGTGATTCCATCGTCCTCCCTTGGATTCGAGCCACGAGAGATTTTCGAGGTGAATTTCCTTACAATCGTTTTCTTTGGCGACGAAAACAATCTCCGAAGCGATGAGTTTAGCCACATATCTCTTCGTGTTGGAGATATTTTTCCTGAGTTCCATGATTTGATTCACCCGATCTTGTCGGATTTCTTCCAAATGGGAATTGAATAAGTTGATGTCTCCGTTGATTAAATTCTCTAGGGTTTTGTTTTTCTCCAAGAGATGTTCCAAGTCTTTGAGCTTCCGTTTTAACTTCTCGTCAATTCGATGGGATAACCTGCTGTTGATGATTTCGTCAGAGTAGTTCCCGTCAGAATAAAGGATAACCGAAGAGAAGAGTTTCTTCTTTCCAAGATCTACGCCTAGAATATTTTTGCCTTTGTTTGGTTCAATTTCCATTTCGTAAGAACAATGTCCAACATAACGCCCATCGCTCTTTCTCTTGATAAACCGAGGTTTCGCGATTTTTCCAGTCAGGTTTTTCCTCACAGAAAGCGGAATCACGACTTCGTAGGTCAGGTACTTCCCACTTTCGTAGTTAAACCCAAAGATATTGTCCGCGATTCTTTGACAATTCTGCTCCGCTGAAATGGAATAATCCATCACAAACGTCGCTTTCTTTGCTATTGTTGGCAGTTCATCGCTCCGTTTGAGATTACGAAGAAAGCCGACGGTCGGATAAATTCCTTGGTCGTTGAGCAATTCAAAGAGGTTCTGATTAATCTTATTTCCGTTGTCTTTCAAAGCATTGAAACAAGCGATAGCGTCATCCTTGGATTTAACAATCCTCAGTAGGTTGTCGCAGAGCATATAGAAATACCATACAGGATTTGGAATTTCTTTCTTCCACGACGCGAGTTCTTCTTTGCCTACGATGTCTCGGATATCTCTCCATATATTTCCTCGATGTTGAGAGAAATCCAACGCGAGAAGTTTAGAACGAAACACGGGATCGGAAAGGAATTGATTGAGTTTCTTTTGAATGAAATCATAGATTGGAATGAGTTCGGTAGGCATGGAAATCAGAAATGTACGATATTTACCTTTCTTTGTCATCCTTAATCAACTCCTTCCTAATCCATAAAAATTATACCAACTGTCAGATAACTACCTGTTTTTCCTTAATAGACACGTTTTTCGTATCTGTTGCCAATTATGTCCAGTGTAGAGTGTATAAGCTCTCACACGATGTTGACTAACACACACAGTCCAACCATCATAGATTTCTCCCATCGGGAGAGCTTTTTTAACGTCTTGCTCTTTAAGGTTTACCATATTTTATCTATCTCTCTTTCCAAATCAACATTCAGCATCTTCCTCTAAATGGAGTATCTATATCTTATCGTGCGAGCAGGGATCCCCCCCCCAAACCTTTGATTTCGCTTAATTTTAATCCAATACTTATATCAACGAATATAGTCTTTTACAATTTTCCCTCCTTTCTTCGTTTTTTACAGTATACTACAAATAGAATTTGATTTCAGTAAACTAGTCGCCCTGCCGAAGCAGGTGGTTTCTCGGCGACGTTCTATAAAATTGTTAACGATTAACTAAAAGAAAGAGGTTTTAATGTGAGCACAAACTTTTATTGGACAAAGGTACAGCCGTGGTTTATAAAGAATGCCAAGCAGATAATTTATGACATCAAGACTGAATGCGAAAATCCTATCGTACATATTGGAAAGCGTTCCGCTGCGGGACTCTATTGCTCTAAGTGTGGATGTGTCTCACATCGACATGGAACACAAGATGTCCACAACTCTGGACCTGACCTTTCAATTCTTCTCAGACGTTCATATTCTTCCGAGAAAGAACGGCAGCGTGCATGGGAGCGTGAAAAAGCTATCTATGATTTTGTAGAGTGCCCTTGTTGTGGAGAGTCGTTCCTAGATGCAGAAGGAAAACATGGAGAAAATATTATTTCTGTATGTTCTTTTACATGGGGGCTTATGAAACACAAGGAGCTTATCCAAGAACTTGTGCGTATCGGGTGTAAAGAGAAGCTGATTCGTGATGAATATGACTGCCTTATGACTCCTGCTGAATTTTGGAAGGAGGAGTTTGAGCCGTGTTGTAAGATAGAGTTTCAGTGCGGCACTTGTTTCAGTTGATACGCTAAGAGGGACTGTTCAGTTGCCGTTAATGTGCGACGACTGACGTTCCTATTTTCTAGGAAGCGTTTCCTTTGATTCCGCATGTTCAGATAATGGACATCGTTAGGAAAGCACCTCAAAACAGAGAATGGAAAGCTGTCAAAATCAAATCAAATTGAATTAAAAAACAAGGAAATTCTTCCTTGTTTTTTTAGTTCTAAAACAGCTCGTTCTTGGCTTTGATATAATCGAAGAAAAAGAAAAAGGACTTATAACTTACAAAAAGAGGGATTTATACAATGGCAGACAACATTTTTGAAGATTTTTTGAAAGAAAACCAAATTAGCTCGGCTTCTGAAAAGCTCGGCATTAACCTTGAAATCGCTCAAAAAGTAAAAGAATCAACAGTTAACCAAACAAAAGCAGGTTATGATCGCCTTGATGAAGACGGGCTTTTAGTTGTCCAAGATTGGGTTGAAGATTGGGTGCGTCAAGCATCTAAAAACAAAATGCACATCTTCCAAAACCCGAAAGATCTCAATAATCGAAACGCAATCAAGCAGTTCATTACGCAGGGTATTGCGCAGTATAAAGAAGTCACGGGCGAATTTATTACACATGAGCACGAACAGGAAATTGATGATCGCGTCTGGGATGAGCTTGTCGGTTTTGGTCCACTAGAGCCGCTCCTTTCTGACGAATCCGTGACAGAAATCATGGTGCTAAACGCCCGCAAGACATATATCGAAAAAAGCGGCGATTTGATGCTTTCTGATATTCGCTTTAAGGACTACGACCACATCAAGCGCATCCTAGATCGCATTATTGCGCCAATTGGACGCAAAGTTGACGAACAAACGCCAACCGTTGATGCTCGACTTCCACAAGGTTTTCGTCTGAACGCGGTTATTGCTCCTATTGCGCTCAATGGTGACTTGTATATTACGATTCGTAAGTTCCCATCTATCGTTTGGACACCGGAAGATTTGATTCGCTTTGGTTCAGCGCCAAAAGAGATTTTCGACTTCCTTGAACTCTGCGTTAAAGCAAAAAAGAACATCATCGTTTCGGGCGGTACGGGTTCAGGTAAGACCACACTTCTGAACGTTCTTTCCAACTGTATTCCAAAGAATGAGCGCATTATCACAATCGAAGACTCTGCCGAACTTAAACTTGTCGGTAATCACATTCTGTCCGAAGAAGCGCGCAAACCGAACGCAGAGGGCAAAGGTGAGGTCAGCATCCGTGATCTCGTCAAAGTTGCCCTTCGTCAGCGCCCTGACCGCATTGTTGTCGGTGAGTGTCGCGGCGGTGAAGCTCTTGACATGTTACAGGCGATGAACACTGGTCACGATGGCTCTCTTACGACGCTTCACGCCAACAGCCCACGTGATGCTATCTCGCGTCTTGAATATATGTGTATGATTGCAGGCGACATGCCGCTTGCTGCTATCAAACCGCAAATTGCGTCCGCTGTTGGCCTCATTGTTCAGATTGGGCGTGTGCGCATTAAAGGCAAAAAGTGTCGCAGAACTTTGGCGATTTATGAGGTTATTGGCGACTTCGATGACACAGGCGATTACATTTTGAAGCCAATTTATGACTCCAAATACAAAGGCTCTAACAAGCACGATATTTGCCCGACTGGGTATAAGCCTGACTTTCTTGATGAGTTGGTTGAGGACTTTGGGTTTGATGAGAGTATTTTGACGAAGCCTGATGTTTATAAAGAACCTGAACCTTGATAGATGCAAAAACGAAACTTTAGAGGGGAATTTTCCCCTCATTTTTTTATCCTATAAAAATTTCAAACGCTCATCAAACTTCGCTAAATGCTCTGATATAATCTATGAAGAACTAAAACAAAAAATATTTTATACATTGGGGGTTACAGGATGCTTGATTTTTCCGCATCAACCATAGGGTTTATGTTCGCTCTTTCGGTTGTCCTTATTGTCACTTGGAAATATTTCAGCAGTGAAAAGAAAAGAGAAAACTTCCTCTCTGATCGTATTCGCGATTTCCAAGCCGAAGAGAACCTGAAAAAGAGCGCACGTCAAGAAAAAATAGAAAAGAAAATCTCAGATGTTGGAAGCAAATACACTTACCAAAGTCTGATGCAAAAATCCATCATGATTATGATTGGAAGTTTAGTCTTAGGTTATGCCCTTGATATTCTTCCGCTCTCACTTCTTTTTGTTGGAGCAGGATATAAGTTCCCTGAACTTATGCTTACTTTTGAAAAAGACAGAATGGATAAGGAGTTTGAAAAACAGCTTCCTGACAGCATCGAGCAGTTGCTTGCAATTATCCGTTCAGGACTTACGCCGCTTCAGGGCTATCAGGTGCTTTCAGAAGAGGCATCCTTCCCAACGAATCATGAGTTTGCGCGGATTCACAATGACATCCAAACAGGCGCAAGCCAGGAGAAAGCGCTCACAGATTTCTATGAGCGGCATCCAATCAACGATATTAAGCTCTTTATGACAGGTATGATTATTGCCGCAGAAGCAACACCACAGGTTGCTATTAACACGCTGATTACGATTTCTGATACGATTCGCAACCGCGCATCGCAGAAAAAGAGTGCAAAGTCGGCCATTATGCAAGGCAAATATGCAGCAATCATCCTCTCATTAGCGCCAGTTGTAGCGCTTGCGGTTATGCTCACATTTATGCCAAACTACATTGGACCATTCATTGACTCGTTCATGGGTAAGATTTTAATTGTCGTTGCTCTTATCCTTGATGGTGTCGGCTACATGATTGCATCCAAGATCACTGCATCCTCTAGTATCGTTAAATACTAAATTAGAAAGGGGTATCACCAGTGGATATTTATTCGCTCAACTTATTGATTATCGCTGCGTTTGCTGTTGGCGTATTTCTGATATGGGTAGCCTTTTATCCGACCAACCTGAACTTCCTCATGGAACGTATTGATACAGGTTCAGGATATACAGCAGAAAACGTGATAGGAGATACGAGATATGCGCTTTTAAAAGCGCTTCTCCCTCTTTCACAAAAACTATCCGCAAAGAACGCCAATAAAGTAAAAAAAGAAGTTCTTGCAAATTTGGACAAGAAACTAACGCTTGCAGGCGATCCGCTCAACATTAAACCGATTGAGCTTTACAATATGCGCTTTGTTGGTTGCATTGTGTTCGCAGTTATTGGAGCAATCTTCGGTATTGTTCTTGACTGGGGACCAATGCTCGCTCCTGTTGCAGGTGTGATTGGCTTTGTCCTTCCGATACAAACAATCAACGGAATCATCAAATCACGTGCGCAACAGTGTGATGGTCAGATGCCTGACATCCTTGATTTGATTGCTGTTTGTATGCAGTCCGGTATGACGCTTCCGAAATCAATGGAGATTGTCTGTGATAAAAACAAAGGTGTCGTTGTTGATGAGCTTAAAATTGTACTCTCAGATACAAACAGAGGCGCAAGCTTAACGCAAGCGTTCGTCTCAATGGGGAATCGCCTGCAAAGCAAGCGCTTGAAAAAGATGATTCAATCTGTTAAACTTTCAGAGCGACTTGGCACACCAATCGCAAATCAGCTCAAAATCCTTTCTGAAACGATTCGGCAAGACACGTTTGAGCAGGTCAAACAAGCAGCCGCAAGAGCCGCAACGTTCGTTCTGTTCCCAGTACTGTTCTTTATCCTACCAGCACTCGCAATTATCGTTGCGGGACCTGTCGCAATCGGAATTATGAACCAGTAAACAATCAACAATAGACACGGCGAAAAACGAATTCCTCTTCTTGTTTCTTAATAACAAGAAGAGGAATATTAAATTGCTAACAAGAGGGAAAATAAATTAAACATGGATTTGATTCCAGTTTGTTTTGTTTAATTCCTTTTGATAGAATAAATTCAGATCGTAGAACGACGCACGCCGGAAAGGAATGTGCGGACGGTAAACACAAGGAGGAATATTTAATGTTTCAATCATTGGCTATTCGCACAGCCTCCAAGCTGGCATGTGCAAAGACAAGCGTAATGTCTCTTGCAAAGAAAGCAGATGGACATATTGCAAGCGACAAAAAAGCTCAGGGTATTCTTGAGTATGGTCTTCTGTTCGTTGTTGTTGGTCTTGCACTTATTATGGGTCTGAGAAAGTTGAAGGATTCGCTGAATGCTAAACTTGGCGAGGCAACAGAATCAATTAACAACACTAAAGTAGAGACCAAGTAACCTCGGCTATATGCTTGGGTGAACGGGCACTGTCAGCCGCCCGCACGCGGACGGAAGAGGTAGGTTGCACACCACTATGACCTCTGGTTTCCTGAACTGCAAGCCCCGACTTCAGCGGCGTCAGCCGTAGGTCGTGAGTGTGTTGACCTTGTTACTTTGAAAATAATAAAACAGGTATCAATTCACGATACCTGTTTTATTATTCTCTTTTTTAACCGCGAGAATTCCCCAGCCTCTAAGGGCGAAAGCCCGTAGGTGGCGGGAGGAATCGCGCCGAAAGAAATGTGGCGAAGCCAAGAAAAAGACTTGACTTCTCTTTTTCTTTTTTTGTATAATAAAGTCAGTCGAAAAGAAAGGATGGCAATAGTGACAAGAGAACTAGACAATAATGCTCATTCGGTATTTTCTCTTTATTATCATCTCGTTCTTGTAACGAAGTATCGAAGAAAAGTCATTAATGATGAAATTTCCCAACGATTGCGAGAGATGTTTGACAAGATTTCTCCCAATTACAAAATTGATTGTTTGGAATGGAATCACGATATTGATCACGTTCACATTATGTTTCGTGCGCAGCCAAAGTCTGCGCTCAGTAAATTTATCAACGCTTACAAGAGCGCGAGCAGTCGATTGATTAAAAAAGAATTTCCAGAAATTCGTTCCAAACTTTTGGACGAGTACTTTTGGAATCAAAGTTTCTGTCTCCTCTCGACAGGAGGCGTTCCCATCGAAATCATTCGAACGTATATCGAAGAACAGGGAAACAAAAACTAGCGAAAGGAAGTGAGAACAATGGTAATGAACCGCGCAATGAAGTTTAGAATTTATCCCACTCAAGAACAACAAATCCTGTTCACAAAAACCTTTGGATGCACGCGGTTCATTTGGAATCACATTTATTCGGATTGTCTTCAGTATTTCGAGGAAATGGGAGAAGTACGAACCAATACCCCTGCTCAGTATAAGGAACAATACCCTTGGTTACGTGAGGTTGATAGTCTAGCACTCGCTAACACGCAGTTGGATTTGAACCAAGCGTTTAAAAATCACAAGAAAAATCCTGCACATTTTGGATTCCCAACCTTCAAAGCGAAGCACAGAACGAAGAAATCCTATACAACCAATAACCAAAAAGGTTCAATCCGTATTGAAGGAAAGAAAATCAAGCTCCCGAAAGTCGGATTCGTCCCCATCGTTCAGCATCGTGCAATCCCCGACCATTGGTCGATCAAGTCGGTGACAGTCACGGAAACGCCAACCTGTAAATATTTTGTCAGTATTCTTTTCGAGTTCGAAAGCCAAGAAATCGAAAAGAAGAAACCGCAAAACTTTGTCGGTTTGGATTTTTCCATGCACGAACTTTACATGTCGTCCGAGGGGGAAGTTCCCGCTTATCCGAGATTCTACAGACTCTCCGAGGAAAAACTCGCACGGGAACAACGGAAGTTGAGTCATTGCGTACTTGGCAGCAAGAACTATCGGAAACAGCGAAGAAAAGTGGCGCTCTGCCATGAAAAAGTTGCCAACCAACGAAGGGATTTCCTTCACAAGAGATCGCGTGAACTCGTAGACAACTTCGACATGATAGCGATAGAGGATTTAAACATGAGTGGGATGTCAAAGGCGCTTCGCTTTGGAAAATCCGTCCACGACAATGGTTGGGGGATGTTCACGACGTTCCTTTCCTACAAGTTGGAGGAACGAGGGAAACATCTTGTTCGTGTGGACAAGTTTTTCCCCTCCTCTCAGCTTTGTCATGTCTGCGGATATAAAAACCCTGACACCAAAAACTTGGATGTCAGGGAATGGACATGTCCGTGTTGTCATGTTCATCATGATCGGGATCACAATGCCGCGATCAACATTCGAGAAGAAGGTAAGAGGATTTTATTCTCTTCCTAAACATATGAAACAAGTCAACCATGGGGCACACGGGGTTAGCTCGTTTATGCTTGGAACAAGAGTTTCATCGAGCGAGAAGCCCACGCCTCTAAGTCCGTCAGGACGTAGGGGCGGGAGTATGTCACAACATCCGATTTTGGTTTCGATACATTTCCTCTTGGTAGTTCGTCAGCATGTTTTGGTTGCCCGTGCGCATGATTTCTTCGCGACGTTTTACAACATCTTCGTTGTCATGTGCAATGGACCAGCGTTGTGCTACTACGCGGAAGTATGCGAGCGGGAATCCAAAGGTTAATATCAAGAACATCATTGGTAAGTAACCTGAGAGCGTACCACTTGCAGCGGCAGGGAGTGCAACACCAAGGGAACGACTCCATTCAGAAACAGGCGTTCCAATTACGAAACCAATCATGACTTTTATAAGAATCAAGATTAAGCAATATCCAAGGGAATAATTTTGAATCTTGTTTGCCATTTCCTCTCTGTCGCCTTTGAGCATCTTTACGGAAAGTGCTCCGACAATCCACATAAGAGTAATCATGTAGAGAACAACTTTTGTTGCAAAGAAGAAGCAAGCAAGCGTTGAAATGATAATCCCAAGATAAAGCGCCATCAGTTTGACGCGTTCTTGGCTTAATGTCGCCATGACTATATCATCAGCGAGTCCCCCAAATTGCTCAGGAGCAGGACCATATGGATAGTGCTCCATTGTGCGCCGCATTGGGCGCAGTGTTTCTCGTTCTAGGATTGCATTTTTTGCGTTGAATACATACATCATTGCGAACAGAAGCGCAACAAATACGATGTTTGTGATAACGAAATGAAGAAGAGAAATGAAAGCATTTTGGTGAATCACGTAGATTAAGTAAAAAATGTCAGTTAATGTGTCCATAGAGATTTGGCACTGTCTGTGCCATCACCTCCTTTCTGTTGCTATCTCTTATTATACGTTTTGGAGTCTTCGCGAGGAAAGATTATGTTTGGTGTTGCTTTAACTTCTCTTAGCGTATAAACGTCAATTTCATAACCAAGTTTAGCGAACGCATCAACGCCGCCATACTCGCGTTTTAACTCGTTGACGACATCTTTAATGTGTTGTTGAATCTTGCTGTTTGGCACAATCACGGCAAAACTACGCTCTACATCAAGCACTTTTTTGAATTTATAGATGTAATCTTCTGTGCTGTAATTACCTTCTTCAACTTCAAGCCAGCGCTTTTTGCCGTCTTTGAATGCGATAATGTCAGCAATCGCCTTCGTTCCAATCGTGTTCGTTCTTGCCGATTCTTCGGAATGACATTCAAACCCTGCCTCTTCAAGTATTGCTTTAAGCATTTCAATATCTTTGCCATGACGCGGCGATTTGTGCTCTCTGATGAGAATGTCGTACTTGGAAATCAATGGGTCTGTCTTTTTCGAAAGAGCATACCAAACGACACCAACATATGTTAATCCATAGTTCTTCGCACTACGACCAAATCCGCTGGACACCATCTCTTTGGATTCTTCAAACTCTTTAACTAAACCGCGCTCAATTAACGTCTTTATCGTTTTTATCGCAATTTTGTTATAGAGTGCTCCTTTATCTCCCTCAAAGATCTTTTCTTTAAGGCCATAACTAATGATGTCATTAATAGTATATTCGCCGCTCTGTCCAATAATGGTCAAAACTTCGCGACCTAACGGCAAGGATTTGTCTAAAAAGGCATTAATTTGACGTGCAGTTAAGAGCATCTTGTTTTGTTCTTCCTGCGTCTTGTTTGGCCATGTCTTCTTGAAGAAGTTATGTGTTTCTTCTGCTTCTTCTTTTTGCTCAGGCACTTTTGGCGTCAAGTCAGGAGCTTTTTTTGTTTCTGATTGCGGTTTTGGCGTAGACGTTGGAATTGATGGCTTGTCCTTGACTACGTTATCGGATTTTTTCTTGTCAACATCTTTAAGTCCGAAACCAGCGCCTTTCACAAAGAGATTTGTCATTGCGCTCCCAAGTTTTTCTTTTTGCTCTTCCACTTTTTTGCCAAGGGCAGGATCGGTTGTGCCAACTCCAACAGAGTTTGCAATCGTCTCTGCATTTTCTTTTTTAACTCGCTCTGTTTCGAGTTCTTTAGTGAGTTTTCTAAGCTCTGTTTCAAGCGTTTCGATTTTTGCTTTATCTTCTTCCCTACGCATCTCCATAACATCGCGGATATAGAGCTTGCTCAGGTTGAGTTCTTTATTGAAAAACGAAATCTTATCATCAAGCGACATTGCTTTCTTTTTTGCTTCATCGTAGTTTTCCCATGCGCCGCCGATGTTGTTAATAAAAATTTCGTTAAATGCTTTTTTATATGTGTCTCGTTCTTCGCGCGTTTCTTCAAGTTTCACACTAAGATCCTCGTTAGTTGCACGAAGGACTTTAATACTGCCTAAAAGTTTCTCGTTTTGCTCACGGAGGACATTAAATTGTCTCCGAAGCTCCATCATTTCTACATCTATCGCCATAATAAAGCTCGTCCAATTAACGGACGAACCCCCTTTCCTTGCGTATTTGTTAATTTTTCTTATATCGCCATTTTACAACAGACAACGGTAAAACGTTATTTCTCAACAATACAGTTATTTACTTTGATTCTGGGTGGTATGACAAATCCCCATTCAGTTATAGAAAGCTCGTTTGTATCATAATCATCCTCTTTTTGTTTTAATGATAACATCGAATATTCTTTTTCGTTTTCTTCAAATACAATTGATTCCAACAAAAAAATCAAACCTTGTGCTTTACGTTGTCCTATGCCTTTTTCTAATAAGAACGAAACTATATCCTTTTTGTGTTGAGAGAAAACTTTTTGCTGTATGTACAGTAAAAACAATAAATCAATTTTATTTCCAACAATCTTCATTTTGCATTTTCCTTTCTTTTCTCATCTTCCCAGTCATAATCATTCATGTGTTTCAGCCACACAAGCATTTTTAACTGACAATAGAACTTCTTCACATGGATAAGCTCCTTGTACTGTTCACTATAAATAAAATCTTGTATTGTATAAGTAGCTCCATTAGCGGTGTAAATATGCTTGATATGTTTATACAAGCTATCTCCAATAATGCACCTCAATTCCCACTCATCTTTTTCCTCCAAGTTCATATCTAACCTACCACTAGCAAGAATATAATGCTCCAATTCTCGCATAGTGTAAGTGTCGCGGATCTCAAAAATTACATTCATAATAGTATGAGTCGATACATTTAATACTCTTGCAAGAATAGGAATTGTTTTTATATCGGGCAAACCTCTTCCTGAACACCATTTGGATATAGTCTTTGCATCCACACAACACATTTTCGCAATGTCGAGTTGTCGTAAGCCTAGCTCTTGAATTTTCTTTTTTAGAAATGTCGGAAAGGTGTTATCGTCATTCCCCAGTAAATTTTCTCTAATTTTTACAAGAATTTCTTTGGACGGTTTCTGTTTTAAGATTTCTTCAAAGAGTTGGATTTTATCTTGTATAGCTTTTTCATCAAAAAACGTAACGGCGGAAACCCCTGCCTTTAGGCATGGGGAGGAGCGCTTCCTCCTCTCTGTATTTTCAACAACGATTATGATATTATTTTA
>QWCI01000386.1_pt1 | contig 18132 bp, 14 predicted proteins | sample 1972541 | NCBI WGS metagenome assembly QWCI01 (sample SAMN09866712, study PRJNA288562) | Human oral metagenome isolate term3_saliva, whole genome shotgun sequencing... | isolation source: mouth | host: Homo sapiens | place: USA: California | reverse complement strand
TGTGCAGGGTGGTGCCGTCGGGCGGGGTAAGGCCGAACATGGCTTGGGCGTATTTGACCATCGGGTTGATGTTGGAGAAACGTATCAGGCCGACGCTGATGTGTTTGCCACTTGCGGGGTCGGTTTGGCTGTGGCGGCGGTGGAGGATGCTTGCCCGTTCGAGCAGTTTGGCGGCGAGGGTTGCGGGGTCGGTGCTGTCGATGTCGAGCCATTCGGCGCGGCGGCGGACGGATTGGGCGGCGAGTTTTTCGCTGCGGTTGCGGCAAAAGGCTTCGTGTTGCCGGATGAATTTTTCCCTGCGGTATGCGTCGATATGTTGGTCGAATTCGTCAAACCAGGCGCAGACGACGGGTTCCTGCGGCAGGCCTTGGTGTTCGTTCCAGATTCTGCGGCCGTCGCGGTAGGCGTCGCGCAGGCCGATGACCATGTCGGGGGTGAGGGTGGCGGAGGAGAGCAGGACGCGGCTGCCGAGCAGTCCGGCCCAGTAAACCAGCCGCGAGAGGGCGGGCAGGTCTTCGGTGGAGAAGTCGTCGGGTTCGTCGAGCACTAAATCGCTGCCGAGCAGGCGCAGCATGGGGACGATGTAGCGGCCGCCGCGCTGTTGTTCGCAAAGCTGCATCAGGTGGTCGACGGTGCAGGTAACGACGGGGGTGTGCAGCAGCCTGCGGGCGGTGGTGTCGGCGATGAGCGTGCCGAAGATTTTGTCGTCTATCGGGCAGTCGCTGATGTCGGTGAACGCTTTGCCGTCAAGCAGGCTTTCGGCGGATTCGCTGCCGGTTTCTTCCGGCGTCGGCCCGTTTTCTTTTTCCGGTGCCGAATCGTCGGCATGACGGGCGAACAGTTCTTTGGCCGCGCCGCCGCCGACCAGTGTGGCAAGGCTTTCGTTTTCTTCGAGTTCCAGCCGTTGGCGCAGGGCGAGGCCGGTTTGCAGGGTGAGCACGCGCAGGCCAAGGGCGATGGTAAAGCGCGCGCCGCGGTCCGGATCTGAAAGGGCGTACATGATGCGGGCGTTGGCGAGTGTTTTGCCGCAGCCGGTGCTGGCGAGGTTGACGCCGAAGAAGCCTTGTTTGGCAGAGGCCGTCTGAAAACGGCGGCTGAGGTCGAAGGCTTTGTTCTGCCACTGGAAACGGGGATTTGCGGTGGGTTTCCTAAACGGGCGGTGGTTGCCGAGGGCGGGCAGTTCGCGCGGCAGCAGCGGCAACAGGCGGGCGAAGCGGGCGGTGAGTTTGGCGACGCCGCAGAGGTGTTCGTCGAGCTTTTGTTTGGGGCGTTTTTCTTTATCTTTATCGGTGTTGGCGTAGAGTTCGGACACGCCTTTCAGACGGCCTGCGTCGTTTGGCGGCAGGGCGGAGTAGTTGTGGTCGCCGGCCATCAGGCACAGGCGGGATAGGTGCAGGAGCAACGGATCGGCGGGTGTGTCGGAATTGTTTTGGTTTTGTTCGCACCACTCCGCCAGCGGGCGGTGCTGCAAGGCCCTGTCTGCCCAAAAAGCCGCCTGTTTCTGCCATAACGGGCCGGTCGTTGGGTCGGCCTGGAGCGAGAAGAAGGAGGTTTTGTTGATTTTGGCTGCTGAATTGCGCACCCAATGGTCGGCAGGTTCCAGCCGTTTGAAGAATTCGCCGACGGTTTGTCTGGTGCGGGTGTCTTCCCAGCCTTTTTTTAAGACATTGCCGGGATGATCATAATCCGGATAATCCGGATAAAACGGCAACCGGTGGTGGCTGACAATCAGCCACGCAATCCATCTGGCCAGCGGCGGGAATGTGAAATCATAATCGCCTTTGGGATTTTTATCGCTTGCGCCGAAATTTTTATACCAATGCGGATGCTTGGCCAGGTATTGCGGCCAATTTTTCAGACGGCCCAACCATTCGGCGTCGGTGCGGCAGCCCTCAATCATGGCTTGAAACAGGCGCAGCGACAGCCATTCGTGGCGGTAGGGGTCGGCCGACGGGGTGCGGGTTTTCAGTTTGTTCTGAAAAAATCCGGTGGCTTTGCCCAAGTCGTGCAGCAGGGCGGCAAGGGTGGCGGCAATCTGGATGGAAGCGCCGTGCCGCCACGCGGTTTCGTGGTCGCTGCGCAAAATGTCGCGGCGGCTGCGGTTGGTCGGAACGCGGCCCTGCGCGTTGAACTGCCTGCGGTCGCCGACTATCCATAACAGCTCGGTGCGGTTTCTGCCGCGCGTCCAGTAGCAGGCGACGGCGGTGTTTTTGCGTGCGGTCTCGCGCAGCATCCGGTGCAGGGTGTCCAGCCCCGCTTCGGTGATCGGCGTCTGCCATGTGCGTTCGCCGCAGCGTTCGGCAAATTGGTCGAGGATGCGGCGGGTGGTTTTGAGGGCGTTTTTGCTGCATTGGCTGATGAGCAGGATGTTCATGCGTTTTCTTCCCGATAGGCCGGTTGCGTCATATACAGTGGACTTACTAAATTTTAAATACAACCGGGAATGACGGAATCAATAGGCCGCTGTATCAAAAATGAAGTGAATTCATTGTAGCTGTAACTGTATCAATTAAAGTAAGTGTTTTAAATATAGTTAGTTGATTCTGCGTCTGAAACTTTGGAGTGCGGATTGCCGCCTGTGGGCGGATGATTGCGGCACGGCCTTATTTCGAGGATTCGGCGGCGATGGATTTCAGTGTGTCGATAATGATGTCGAGTGCTTCGAAGTGCACCAGCCGTTCGATACAGCGTTGGCGGAATTCGCGCTCGTTGTCGCCTTCGGCCGCGCTGATAAAGGCCTGCGGCAGGATGAGCGCGTCTTTGACGATGTCGGCGGCGTCGAATACCAGGCCGCCGCGCCGCGTTTTGCCGTGCAGCACCGCCAGACCGTGCGGCAGGCCGAGCACCCAGCAGGCGGTTGCGCCCAGCCCGTAGGCGAGGTAGTTGCCGTGGTCGAGGAATTTGTTGGCCGCATCGTCGCTTTCGCCTCGCGTGCTGCGTTTGAACGTCGCGTCGTTCAGCGTGGCCCGGTTGGAGATGCTGTAAAGTTTGGCGGTGAAGCGTCCTTCGGCGGCGAGCAGCGATTGGTTGTCCGGGGCCGTCTGAAATTCTTTCTCGTATCGCCGCAGCAGGCCGTTGAGAATGTCCGAATCGGGCTGCCAGTCGGTTTTGGGCCAGATTTGCGCCACTGTTTTCAGACGGGCGGCCTGTAGGTGTTTGGCGGCCGCCAGCCGTTTGGCATCGTCAAACCAGAAGTCGCACCAGCGTTGCAGGTATTCGGTGGGGCGGTATTCGCTCTGCGGGCTGAAAAATTCGACTTCGCAACCGGCAAACAAGGGTGTTCCGCCTCCGCCGCAAAATCCGATGACCACGCCCGCTTTGGACAGCTCGCGTACGGCGGCTTGGGTAACGGATGTGCCCGTTCCCAGCAGGATGCAGGTGGTGTTGGCTATCGGAATGTTCCAATACAGGGATTCCTTTCCCTGCTCGGTAACGTATTCGACGCGGCCGCCGTTGACCAGTATGCGGCAGTGTTCGAGATAATAGAGGTTGGCGCGTTTGGAATGGAGGATGGTTTTCAAATCGGAAGACGGGATGTAGGCGGGCATGGAATACTCCGTTCGGGCGGGACGATGCTGCGTTCCGTGGAATCGTCGGTGTGTCGGAAAAGGCCGTCTGAAAAACGTATGCGCGGATTTCAGACGGCCTTTCGGGTATGTGTGCCTTTCAGTCGTGATGGTCTAACTGATAGATTTGCGCGACGGCGTCAACCAGCCCGCTGTTTTCCGAACCCGCTTTGTTGAGGGTGCGGGTCGGTGAATGGAGCAGCTTGTTGGTGAGCTGGATGGAGAGGCGTTCGAGCACTTCTTCGGCGGAAGTGCCTTTGGCAAGCTGCTTCATGGCGTTTTCGAGCACTTGGCGGCGGGCGCGTTCGCCTTCGTCGCGCAGGGCGCGGATAAGGGGAACGCTCTGGCGGCTTTGCTGCCGGTGGATAAATTCGGCGACTTTTTCCTCCACCATCGCTTCGGCTTCGGCGGCGGCCTTCTGGCGGGCATCTTTGCCGCTTTGGACGATGTCCATCATGTCGTCGACGGTGTAGAGGTAGGCGTCGTTCAGTTCGGCGACTTCGGCTTCGATGTCGCGCGGGACGGCCAAATCAAGCAGGAACACGGGCATACTGTGGCGCTTTTTCAGCGCGCTTTCGACCATGCCTTTGCCGACGAGCGGAAGCTGGCTGGCGGTGGACGAAACGACGACGTCGTACTCGTGCAGGATAGCGGGCAGTTCGCTTAACAGGCACGGTTCGGCGTTGAGGCCGAGCTTGTCGCACAATTCCTGCGCACGCGGCAGGGTGCGGTTGGCGACGGTAATCAGTTTGGGGTTTTTGGCGGCGAAGTAGGTGGCGACCAGCTCGATCATCTCGCCGGCACCGATGAATAAAACGTTCAAATCGGCAATGGCGGGAAAAATCTGTTCGGCCAGCTTGACCGAAGCGGAAGCCATGGAAACGGAGTTTGCGCCGACGGCGGTATCGGTGCGGACTTCTTTGGCAACGGCGAAGGTTTTTTGAAACAGGGCGTTGAGGCCGCTGTTGATGCTTTCCTGCTCTTGGGCGATGCGCACGGCGTTTTTGATTTGGCCGAGAATTTGCGGTTCGCCGAGCACCATAGAATCCAGCCCGCAGGCGACGCGGAAGGCGTGGCGGACGGTTTCGCTGCTGTCTAAGATGTAGAGGTAGGGCCGGATTTCTTCGGCGGGCAGGCCGTGGTATTGCGCCAGCCATTCGATAATCCGCTCGGCTTCGCCGATGCAGTAAAGCTCGGTACGGTTGCAGGTGGATAGGATTACCGCTTCTCTGGCGGCCTCGCTTCGGGCCAGACTGCTCATGGCTTCGGGCAGGCTTTCGGCTGCAAACGCCAGCTTTTCGCGTATGCTCAAAGGCGCAGTTTGGTGGTTGAGTCCGACGGCGGTAAGTTGCATGGGAGTGGGGCGGGGATAGGGATGTGTGTCAGGGCGTATTATAGAACAAATCAGCCTTGAAATGAATGTTCGGAGGCGTCAATCCTGTTGATTAGGAAAATAAAAAAAGGCCGTCTGAAAACGTATCGCGGTGTTTTTCAGACGGCCTGTTATGCGCTTGGAAACGGGATCAGACGGCTGCGGCCTCTTCGGCGAGGAAACCGCGCAGTTTCTGCATGGCTTTGGCTTCGATTTGGCGGATGCGCTCGGCCGATACGCCGTATTCGTCGGCCAGCTCGTGCAGGGTCAGCCCGCCGTCGTCTTGCAGCCAGCGGCTTTCGACGATGCGGCGGCTGCGGTCGTCAAGCTGCGCCAGCGCGTTTTGCAGGCCTTCGGTTTGCAGGGCGTAATGGGCCTGTTTGGCAAGCTGGCGGCTCGGCTCGGCGTCGTGGTCGGCCAGCCAGTCGATGGGGGCGAAGCTGTCTTCGTCGTCGCTGTTGTCCGCCATGATGCCGATGTCGTGGCTGGTCATGCGCTGTTCCATTTCCAGCACTTCGGAAAGTTTCACGCCCAAATCGTCGGCGATTTCCTGTGCTTCTTTCGGCGACAGTGCGTTGAGGCTTTTGCGCATACTGCGCAGGTTGAAGAACAGTTTGCGCTGCGGTTTGGTGGTGGCGACGCGCACTAGGCGCCAGTTGCGCAGGATGAATTCGTGGATTTCGGCTTTAATCCAGTGTACGGCGAACGAAAACAGGCGCGCGCCGCGGCTGGGTTCGTAGCGTTTGACGGCCTTCATCAGGCCGATGTTTCCTTCTTGAATCAGATCGGCCTGGTTGAGGCCGTAGCCGTCGTAACCGCGCGCGATGGATACGACCACGCGCAGGTGGGAAAGGATGAGCTGTTTGGCGGCTTCGAGGTCGCCTTTCTGCTGACGCTCGGCCAAGCTGCTTTCTTCTTCGGCGGAAAGCATGGGAATGCTGTTGACGGTGTGGATGTATTGTTCGAGGCTGCCGTTGCCGCTGTGTACGGCGGGTAATGCGAAAGCGTTGTTCATCGAGGTGTTTTCCTTTGTGAGGCGGCGCTTTCCGGCGCCGCTTGTGTGTTGTTTGCGGATTATGCGGCCGTTTGGCCGGTCAGTATAGCATTGCTTGCTGCGGATGACTAATTAGACGCGGGTTTGCGGTTAATGTTCAATATGTGATAGGTAAAATTTTGTGATTTATTAATTTTGATTGATTTTTAAAATTTGAGCAGATTCATATGAATTTAATTTAGTATATTACAAACAATGGTGAATGTAAATTCAGACGGCCTCAAAATTGGGTAAAGGCCGTCTGAAAAAAGGTAAGCGCAGGCGTTATTTTTGTTTTTTCTGCAATAAGTATAAAAACAGTACGGTGCCCGCCATCAGGCAGATTAGCGGCCATGAGCCGCCCAGCTTCATATAGGGCGTTTCGCCGGTATGGCCTTTGACGGTGCCTTCCAGTACGGCGTCGGTGTTGGGTTCCGCTGCGGCGAGGATGGCGCCTTTAGGGGAAACGATGGCGGTTGCGCCGGTGTTGGTGGCGCGTACCATGTAGCGGCCCAGTTCCATTGCGCGCGCCTGCGACTGCTGGAGCTGTTGGTACATGGCGTTGGAACCGCCGAACCATGCCAGATTGCTGGCGTTGGCCAGTAGGGTGGAATGTTTGGCGGTGGCAATTAAGTCGTCGCCGAAGCCGTCTTCGTAGCAGATGTTGAACGCGATTTTCTGGTTTTTCATTTCCAGCGGCATTTGCCTGCCGCCGCCGCGCCGGAAGTCGGCCAGCGGCATGTCCATCAGCCGGTAGAGCGGCTCGGTGATGAATTTGAGCGGTTTGTATTCGCCAAACGGGACGAGGTGGTCTTTGGCGTAATAGGGCGGGGTTTTGCCGCCGTCGCGGTAGCCGCTGAGGTTGACGACGGCGTTTTCGTAGCCGCCGCCGTCGGCGGTGTATTGGCTGATGCCCAGTGCCAGCGCGCTGTTGTTGCCGTCGGCCTGTTCGGCGAATTTGACCAGTACGTCGGGCGGTAAGTCCTGCCGCATCACGGGGATGGCGGTTTCGGGCATGATGACGATGTCGGCTTTGGTTTGGCCGAGCAGGGCGTAGTATTTTTGGATGGTGGGAACGATTTGGTCTTCGTGCCACTTGAAGGTCTGCTCGATATTGCCCTGTATCAGGGCGACGGTGGCGGTGCTGCCGTCGGGACGGGTGAAATCAGTCTGCTGGAGGGCGCAGCCGGTGCCGCACAGGGCGGCGATGCCCGCCAGCGGCAGCAGGCGTTTTTTCAGACGGCCTGTGTTGTCAATCAGCAAAACCAGCCATGCGCCGGTACAGGCCGTTGCCAGCGTAACCAGATGGATGCCGCCTACGGGGGCGAATCCTGCCAGCGGGCTGTTTGGGACGATTTGCGAATAGCCCAGCGCGCCCCAGCCGAAGCCGGTGAGCAGGCGTTCGCGGGCAAATTCCGCCAGTGTCCACAATAGCGGCAGGATAATGCCGATGTTGACCGCGCGCGGGTAACGGAACATGCGGAGCAGGCGGAAGCACAGGGCGGGATAGAGCGCCAGAAAGGCGGGCAGCAGGAAGGTAATCGGAACGGCATAAAGGTTGCTCAGGCCGGATACGTCGTGCATGGCGGTATGTATCCAGTAAAACTGGGCGGCGTAACCGACAAGGCCGTAGAGGTAGGCGGTGGCGGCGGCGCGTTCGGGGCGCAGTTCGGTCAGGCGGACGAGGGCGCCGAACAGCAGCGGCATCAGCCAGAAATGGTAATAGGGGGCGAAAGTCAGCGGCGTGGCGGCGGCGATGATGACGGTGAGCGGCCAGTAGAAACGGGGTTGCCGCCAGTAGGTTTCGAGGGTGCGGATGAGTTTCATAATATTCGGACAGGCCGTCTGAAAACGGATTTCAGACGGCCTTTCAGTTGGTTGTCAGTGGGATTTGCCTTTGTTTGCCAGGTGCAGCAGCGGCAGGACGACGGCGCAGACGATGGCGCCGCTGACGAGGCCGGTTACCAGCCCCGCGATATTGCCTGCGAGGCCGTCGGCCCAGTGGCGCGCTTCGAGGAAGTGGTGCAGCGGGGCGAAGTTGTGCACGATGAGGCCGCCGCCGACCAAAAACATCGCCAGCGTGCCGACCACGCTCAACGTGCGCATGAACCACGGCATAAAGGCAATCAGCCCGCGCCCCAGCGTTTTGGCCGCGCCGCTGTCTTTTTTCATCAGGAACATACCCAAATCGTCGAGTTTGACGATGACGCCGACCAAGCCGTACACGAAGATAGTCATGCCGACACCGATGGCGGCCATCACCAGCGATTGGGTAACGGCGTCGTACCGTTCCACCACGCCTAGCGCGATGATGATGATTTCGGCGGAAAGGATGAAGTCGGTGCGGATGGCGCCTTTGATTTTGGTTTTTTCGTCCAATGTTTCCGCCGGACTTCCGGCTTCTTCGTGGCCGTCTGAACGGAGGAATTTGTGCAGCAGTTTTTCCACGCCTTCGAAACACAGGTATGCGCCGCCTATCATCAGCAACGGCGTAATCGCGGCGGGCAGGAAGAACGACAGCAGCAGCGCCAGCGGCACGAGGATGATTTTGTTGACGAGCGAGCCTTTGGCGACGGCCCAGATAATCGGCAGCTCCCTATCGGCGGAAACGCCGGTTACCTGGTTGGCGTTCAGCGCTAGGTCGTCGCCGACTACGCCGGCGGTTTTTTTGGCGGCCATTTTGGTCATCAGGGCGACGTCGTCCAAAACGGACGTGATGTCGTCGAGCAGGGTGAAAAGCGAGGCAAAGGCCATGTGTGCGGTTCCTGAAAAAGTTGGTATGTGCGAACCGCGCATTATAACTGATAACGGGGCGTCCGACCGAAAACAGCCTGCGGCGGCTTTGTCGGCCGGCCTGCGGCGTGGCCGGTAAAACCCATTGTTTTCATGATAAAATTCTGAAAATTTCACACGCATATCATGACAACGGGAGGGCGGGCAAATTGGATTGGATGAACAGCCTGTTTTTACTTTGCGGGGCGCTGCTGTTTCTGAGCGTGGTTTCGACCACGCTGTCGGCACGGTTGGGGATGCCGTTGCTGCTGGTGTTTCTCGCGGTCGGAATGCTGGCGGGGGAAGACGGCATCGGCCGTGTCGACTTCGATAATTTCGTACAGGCCAACGTCATCAGCCAGCTTGCGCTGGCGGTCATCCTGCTCGACGGCGGGCTGCGCACGCGCACGCGGCTGGAAAGTTTCCGCATCGCGCTGAAACCGTCGGCGGTGCTGGCGACTTGGGGCGTGTTTGCGACCGTGTTGCTGCTGGGGCTGTTTACCACGTTTTATCTGGGGTCGGACTGGAAGTTCGGCATCCTGATGGCGGCGATTGTCGGTTCGACCGATGCGGGCGCGGTGTTCAGCCTGCTGCGCAACAGCGGCGTGCGCCTGAACGAGCGCGTGCAGGCAACATTGGAAATCGAATCGGGCGCCAACGACCCGATGGCGGTTTTTCTGGTTACGGCGCTGATTGGCCTGATTATGCGGCCGGAGCAGTCGGGCGTATTGGCGTTCCTGTGGATGCTGGTGCTGCAACTCGGCTTCGGCCTGCTGCTGGGCTGGCTCGGCGGCAAGATACTGGCCAAACTGGTAGGCCGTCTGAATCTGGCGGAGGGGCTGTATGCGCTGATGATTGTTTCGGGCGGGCTGCTGGTGTTCGCCTTTACCAACCTCATCGGCGGCAGCGGGTTTCTGGCGGTATACCTCGCAGGCATCATCGTCGGCAACCAGCACAGCCGGGCAACCGAACATGTGCTGCGGGTGATGGACGGGCTGGCGTGGCTGGCGCAGGCGACCATGTTCGTGGTGCTCGGCCTGCTCGTTACGCCGACCAGCGTACTGGAAAAAGGCGCGGACGCGCTGGTCATCGCCGTGTTCCTGATGCTGGTGGCGCGGCCCACGGCCGTGTTCGGCGGCTTGTGGAAATTCCATTACAGCCTGCGTGAAAAGGCATATATCAGTTGGCTCGGTTTGCGCGGCGCCGTACCGATTTCGCTGGCGATGATGCCGCTGGTGATGGGCGTACCGAATTCGAAGCTGTTGTTTGACGTTGCGTTTGCCGTGGTGATTTTGTCGCTGCTGATTCAGGGAACCACCATTCCGGTGATGGCGCGCTGGCTGAAAGTGGCCGTGCCGCCCAAACCCGAACCGAAAGACACGCGCGACATCTGGCTGGCCGAACGCGAAGCTGTGCGCCTGACCGCCTACTGCGTGGCGGCCGATTCGGAGGCCGAAGGGATGCACCCCGACAAAGTCGCGCCGATTTCCTCGTCGTTCGAGCTGCGCTGCTTCGCCCTGATACGCGGCGGCGGGCGGATTGCGCTGCACGGCGACACCGCTTTGCAGGCGGGCGACACGGCATGGTATATCCTGCCGGAAGAGCAGGTGGACAATATGGCGCGCTACTTTACCGAAACCGGCAGCAGCGTGCGCATGAATTTTAATTTCTTCGGCGAATTTGTCGTCGATCCGGCCGGCAGGGCGGGCGATTTGGCGCAGGCTTACGGCCTGAGGCTCAACGACGGCGAAGAGAGCCTGAGCCTGTACGAATTGTTTGAAATACGCGCCGACAGCAAATATCCGGTGGAGGGCGACCGCATCGAAATCGGCGGCTTTATGCTGATTGTCAAAGAATTGGACAAAAACGGCACGATTAAATGGCTGGGCCTGAAATGCCCGCAATGACCGCCGCCGTTTCCCCGCAACCGACGTTGCGGGCGGGCGGATTCGTGTCCTACCGTATCCTTTTAGATGGCGAAACGCCGTTGGGCATCATGTTTCCCGAGACGGCAGCGGTGTTTGCGGCAACGGTTGCCGTGCGTAAAATAGCGGATGCCGTCAAATTGAAAGAGGCCGTCTGAAAAACGGCGCAGGGCATCCGCCGCCGGATTCCCGATTTTCAGACGGCCTCGCTGCCGTTTATGCTGAAATGCTGCAAAAATGCTAAATTTCGGTATTAAATAATCAGATTAACGGTATTATAGTTTGACAGACGGTTGCATACGTCATAGTATTCCGCGTATGTAAAAAGTGATGAAAGGCCGTCTGAAAAAGGCGGCATGGCAAATTATATAAGGGATTTATTGTGTTCAAACAGGTAAGAGTGGCCGTAGTCGGCAGTATCAATATGGATTTGGTAACCAATGCACCGCGTTTCCCGCGTATGGGCGAAACGCTGCTGGGAACGGATTTCAACCGCTTCATGGGCGGCAAGGGGGCCAATCAGGCGGTGGCCGCCGCGCGCCTGGGTGCGGACGTGCGCATGATCGGCGCGGTGGGCGACGACGGTTTCGGCTATGAAATGCTGACCAACCTCGACCGTGAGGGCGTATGCAGCGATTGTGTGAAGACGGTGCAGGGATACTCGAGCGGTATCGCCAACATCACCGTTGCGGGCGGTGAAAATTCGATTGTTGCCGTGTCCGGCGCCAATTTCGCCCTGACGCCGGAAGACGTGCTGGCGCATGAGGAAACCATTGCCGGAAGCGATGTGGTGCTCTCGCAGCTCGAAATACCGATGGAGTGCGTGATTACCGCGGCGAAGCTGGCGCAGAAACACGGCAGGCCGTTTGTGTTGAACCCCGCGCCGGCGCAGAGGCTGCCGCAGGAGCTGCTCGAACTGACCACGCTGCTGACGCCCAACACTTACGAGCTGGCCGCCAGCTTGGGGCTGCCTCAGGATATGTCTGCCGAGGAACTCATCAGCCGTTCGCCCTGCCCCGTGTTGATGACGGTCGGCGAAAAAGGTGCGGTTTATAACGACGAGCAGGGTGTGCTGCATTATGTGCCGAGTTTTCCGGTAACACCGGTCGATTCCACCGGCGCGGGCGACACCTTCAACGGCGCATTTGCGGTGTATTGGAAAGAGGGCATGGAAACCGCCGTACGCAAAGCCTGTGCCGCCGCCGCAGTGTCCATTACCCAAAACGGCGCGCAAAGCGGTATGCCGTCTGAAGAGGAGCTGGAAGAATTTCTGGCAATCCGCCGATAAGGATAAGCTGCATCCGGTTTTCCATTGGTAACGAGGCCGTCTGAAAAAATGTTTTCAGACGGCCTCATCTGTTTCCGAAGGTTTTTCAGCCTTTGTTCAACGCCTGTTTGTTTTCACCCTCGTGCCTCAGTTCTTTGGGCAGGACGAATACGATGCTTTCTTCCGCGCCTTCGCCCTCGCGTATGGTTTCGTGCCCCCATTCCTGAATGGTTTGCAGTACCTCTTTGACCAGCACTTCGGGGGCGGATGCGCCGGCGGTTACGCCGACCTTGTTTTTGCCTTCGAACCATTCGCGCCGCAGGTAGCCGGCGTTGTCCACCATGTAGGCGTCCACGCCACGCAGGGCCGCGACTTCGCGCAAGCGGTTGCTGTTGGAGGAGTTGGGCGAACCGACCACAATCACCAAATCGCATTCTTCCGCCAGCTCTTTGACGGCTTTCTGACGGTTGGTGGTGGCGTAGCAGATGTCTTCTTTATGCGGGTTGCGGATGTTGGGGAAGCGCGCGTTCAGTGCGGCGATGATGTCTTTGGTTTCGTCGACCGAGAGCGTGGTCTGGCTGACATAGGCCAGCTTGTCGGGATTTCTGACTTCGAGCCGCGCCACGTCTTCGACCGTTTCGACCAGAAACATTTTGCCCGGCGGCAGTTGGCCCATCGTGCCTTCGACTTCGACATGGCCTTTGTGGCCTATCATGATGATTTCGCAGTCTTGCGCGTCCAGCCGCGCCACTTCCTTGTGTACCTTCGTTACCAGCGGGCAGGTGGCGTCGAACACGCGGAAGCCGCGCGCCTTGGCTTCTTCCTGTACAGCTTTGGACACGCCGTGCGCCGAGTAAATCAGGGTTGCGCCGGCAGGCACTTCGGACAGGTTTTCGATAAAGACCGCACCTTTTTCGCGCAGATTGTCCACCACGAATTTATTGTGCACCACTTCATGACGCACATAAATCGGCGCGCCGAATTCTTCCAGCGCGCGCTCCACGATACTGATGGCCCGGTCGACACCGGCGCAGAAGCCGCGCGGGTTGGCCAGAATAATGGTTTTTTCAGACATTGCGTGTGATTCCGTTTATTGTTTTTCTTTATTTCCATTTTCGGGCGGTTTTTTGTTTTTCAAACCGTCCACTACCAGCAGCACCGCGCCTACGCAGATGAAACTGTCGGCGATGTTAAAGGCCGGATAAAACCAATCCTGCCAGTAAAACAATAAAAAATCAACCACATGGCCGTAAAGCAAACGGTCGATGACGTTGCCGACCGCGCCGCCGATAATCATTGCCGCGCCGATTTTGCCCCAGCGCCCGAAGTCGTCGCGCCAGATGGCGCGGGCAAGGTAGAGGCTGATGACGGCGGCCAGCACCAGAAAAAAGAACTTTTGCCAGCCGCCTTGGTCGGCCAGAAAACTGAATGCCGCGCCGGTATTGTATACCAGCGTCAGGTCGAAAAAGCCGGGGACGATGTTCAGCCGCTCCATGAAGCGGAAACTCTCCAGCACGGCCAGTTTGCTGAACTGGTCGGATGCGACGGCCAGTGCGGACAACAGGAAATAAGGGATTTTTGAAGACGGGGCGGAAGACATATTTTCAGACGGCCTGATAAACACAAAGCCCGTATTCTACCCGAAAGCGCAGCGGGATGTCCGACTTTTGCCCGCGCCGCGCCTTCCGTGCGCCATCGTTGCCGAGGCCGTCTGAAAACGGCGGGAGCGGGATAATGAAATCCGATTACAGGCTTCGTTCGGCATATGAACGAATGTTTCAGCTTTAACAACCGCCGTCTTCCCGAAGGCCGTCTGAAAGCCGTTTTTCAGACGGCCTTTTTTAATTTGGAAATAAACGGTTAACCGAAAACGGTTTAAACGGTGGCGCTGCCGTGTCAGGTTTGTGCTATCTTGGATATGAACGGCATATTATTTGTATTTTTTCTACTCAGAGGTATCCGAAATGGAAAACTGGACGCAGACTTTAAGTGCGGGCACGCTCTTGGGCATTGCCGCGGGCGCGGTGCTGCTGATTTTGGTGCTGATTGTGAAGTTCCGTATCCATGCGCTGCTGACGCTGATTCTGGTCAGCCTGGCCACGGCGGTGGCGACGGGGCTGCCGATGAACCATATCGTCAACGACGTGCTGGTCAAAAATTTCGGCGGCACGCTCGGCAGCGTGGCCTTGCTGGTCGGCTTGGGAGCGATGCTGGGGCGGCTGGTGGAAACGTCCGGCGGCGCGCAATCGTTGGCCGATGCGCTGGTGCGGGCGTTCGGCGAGAAACGCGCGCCGTTTGCGCTGGGGGTGGCTTCGCTGATTTTCGGTTTTCCGATTTTCTTTGACGCGGGATTGATGGTGATGCTGCCGATTGTGTTTGCCACCGCGCGGCGTATGAAACAGGACGTGCTGCCTTATGCGTTGGCGTCCATCGGCGCGTTTTCGGTGATGCACGTCTTCCTGCCGCCGCATCCCGGGCCGATTGCTTCGGCGGAATTTTACGGTGCGAATATCGGCCATGTGCTGATTATCGGGTTGCCGGTGGCGTTCATCGCATGGTATTTCAGCGGTTATCTGCTCGGCAAAGTGCTGGGGCGCACGATTCATGTCCCCGTTCCTGATTTTCTGAGCGGCGGCGCGCAAGATGCGGACCAGCCGCAGGAACCGGCCTCCGCGGCGACGGTTATCGGTATCTTGCTGATTCCTATGGTGTTGATTTTCCTGAATACCGGTCTGGCCACCTTAATCAGCGAGAAAGTGGTCGATGCGGGCGAAAGTTGGGTTCAGATTTTGCAGATGTTGGGTTCGACACCCGTAGCGTTGTTGATTTCGGTGTTGGCGGCAATGATCGTGCTGGGACGCAAACGCGGTGATAAAGCCAGTGCGCTGGAGAAAACCATAGACGACGCGCTCGGTCCGGTCTGCTCGGTGATTTTGATTACCGGCGCGGGCGGCATGTTTGGCGGCGTGTTGCGTGCATCGGGTATCGGCAAGGCTCTGGCCGACAGTATGGCGGATTTGGGAATTCCCGTTTTGCTGGGCTGTTTCTTGGTGGCGCTGGCGTTGCGCGTGGCGCAGGGTTCGGCAACGGTCGCATTGACGACCGCCGCCGCGCTGATGGCTCCGGCCGTTGCCGCCGCAGGTTTCAGCGACTGGCAGCTTGCATGTGTGGTGTTGGCGACGGCGGCAGGTTCGGTCGGTTGCAGCCATTTTAACGATTCGGGCTTCTGGCTGGTCGGCCGCCTGCTGGATATGGACGTGCCGACGACGCTGAAAACGTGGACGGTCAACCAAACGCTGATTGCAGCCATCGGGTTTGCATTGTCGGCGTTGGCCTTTGTTTTGGTTTGATTGGATATAGGAGGGAGAGGCGGAATGACAGTGCATTTTGTGATGATGGGCGTGTGCGGCTGCGGCAAAACCACGGCTGCGCTTGCGTTGCAGAGATTTTTGAATGGCTGCCCGTATGCCGAAGGCGACGAGTTCCATACGCAGGAAAACCGCGACAAAATGGGCGCGGGCATTCCGCTGACCGACGAAGACCGGTACCCGTGGCTGTGCCGGTTGCGGGACTGGATGACGGAGCGGTCGCGTGAAGGGGCGGCGTATTCCGTCGTAACCTGTTCGGCGCTGAAACGCAGTTACCGCGATATTCTGCGCGGTGCGGAGGGAAAGGTGGTATTCGTGCACCTGACGCCGCCGCAGGAGGTAAACCTGCAACGCATGATGGCGCGCAAAGGGCATTATATGAAGGCAGGAATGCTGGATTCGCAACTGGAGATTCTGGAAGAATTGGATGCGGACGAATACGGCGTGAAAATCGGCAATCCGGGCACACCTGAGGAAGTGGAGGCCGATATTGCCGCTTGGGTGGAAAAAGAAGGATTGGTATAGGACCATATAATGTTGGGAGGCCGTCTGAAATGATTTTTCAGACGGCCTCTTTAATGTTCGAACGCTTTAATTCGCCTGCTTACGCAGTTGCGGGTGGTTTTGCAGATTGTCCAAAGCAATTTCCACCATGCGGGGGGCCGTCGTGCCCAAATCGAAAGATTGCGGCGAAGTGAACCACCGCCAAATCAGGCCGTCGAGCATAGAGTTGAGGAAAATGACGGCCATGTCGATGTCCAAATCCTCGGGCAGGGCGTTCTGGCGGATGGATGCGGAAAGAATGGTGGTGATTTTTTCACGCCACAGCAGCTGGTGTTTGTTGGCCATTGCGATGACCGCCTCGTTTTGTTCGGTATGTTCGCATTTTAAAAACAAGATGTTGTGGAATTTGTAGTGCATGCTGTTATTTTCCAAACGCTGGAAGAATTTCAGCAGGGTCAGGCGGAAATTCGGCCAGCATTCTCCCGCATTGCTTTCCAAATCCTGCTGCATACAGCTTTCGATATCGTCGCAGATGCGTTGGAACAGGGCGTCGAACAAGTCTTCTTTGTTTTTGAAATGCCAATACAGCGCACCGCGCGTTACGCCTGCGGCTTGGGCGATTTCGTTGAGCGAAGTGCGCGCGATACCTTTTTTGTAGAAGGTGTCCAGAGCGGCAAGCATTAAATGTTCTTTGGTTTTCAATGCTTCGATTTTAGTTTTTCTCATGGCTGAAGTCCGGAAGCGGTCGTGTAAAAGTATTTCAAGTCTGTCTGTAATTATAAAAAATCCTTGGGAACATGCAAGAATGTATGTATAATACCGCGCTGAAATGTAATAGAAGTATCAATGTGTTGTACGCATTCGTAATTCTCATTTGCCTGCATTGCTCGGAAAAACGGCCGTGCAGGCGGTTGGTTCGTACGATAGGTTTGCAGCGCGTTTTCAATAACAAATATTCGTTATCATCATATTTCAGATAGGAAAAAATAATGACTCTTCATGTCTCTAACAAGATGCTGCGCGTAGTGGCAATCGCTGCGGCAACGGCACTGGCTCTGTCTGCCTGCGGCAAGAGTGAAGACAAAGCCGGACAGCAGGGCGGTGCGGCGGCAGGCCAACAGGCCCCCGCGCCCGAAGTCAGGGTGGTTACGGTACATCCGCAACAGGTTACCATCAGCACCGACCTTCCCGGCCGTCTGGAATCGTTCCGTTCGGCAGGTGTCCGCGCCCAAGTCGGCGGCATTATCAAGAAACGCTTGTTTCAAGAGGGCAGTTATGTGAAGGCCGGGCAGCCGCTTTACCAACTTGATGACGCGACTTACGTCGCTTCGCTGGAAAGCGCGCGCGCGCAGCTGGCGACGGCGGAAGCTTCTCTGGCGAAAGCCAATGCGGATTTGACGCGCTATAAACCGTTAGTGGCCGCCGATGCCATCAGCAAACAGGATTACGATGCCGCCGTGGCATCCAAGCGTTCCGGCGAAGCGTCGGTAAAATCGGCCAAAGCTGCGATTAAATCCGCGCAAATCAACGTCGGTTACTCGCGCATTACCGCGCCGATTTCGGGCTATATCGGACAATCCAAAGTTTCCGAAGGCTCGCTGGTCGGCGCGAACGACAGTACCGTACTGGCGACCATCCAGCAAACCAATCCGATGTATGTCAACCTTACCCAGTCCGCTACCGACGTGATGCGTCTGAAGCAGGATATTGCCGACGGTAAAATGCAGGCGGTAAACGGTGCGGTGGAAGTGAGCATTTTGCTGGAAAACGGTACGGAATATCCACATAAGGGCCGCCTATTGTTTGCCGACCCGACCGTGAACGAAACCACGGGACAGGTAACGCTGCGTGCGGAAGTGCCGAATAAAGACAATGTATTGCTGCCGGGGCTGTATGTCCGCGTGCGTCTGCCGCAGGCCGATATTGCAGACTCGTTCGTCGTTCCGCAGCAGGCCGTTACCCGAGGCACGAAAGATACGGTTCTTATTGTGAACGCCAAAGGCGAAATGGAGCCGCGCGAGGTAACCGTTGCCCGGCAGCAGGGAACCAACTGGATTATCACCGCAGGTCTGAACGACGGCGACAAAGTCGTCGTGGAAGGAACCAGTATCGCGGCCATGTCGGGTGCGAAGAAAGTAACGCCGAAAGAATGGACGCCGTCTGAAAGCAAATCCGCCGCTTCCGCTCCTCAGGCAGCCGCTTCTTCCGCCAAACCGGCCGTTCAGACGGCCTCTGAAGCCAAACCGGCATCTGCGGCTAAATAAGGAAGGCATCAATGGCTAAGTTTTTTATCGACCGTCCCATCTTCGCATGGGTGATTGCGAT
>QWCI01000382.1_pt1 | contig 18190 bp, 27 predicted proteins | sample 1972541 | NCBI WGS metagenome assembly QWCI01 (sample SAMN09866712, study PRJNA288562) | Human oral metagenome isolate term3_saliva, whole genome shotgun sequencing... | isolation source: mouth | host: Homo sapiens | place: USA: California | reverse complement strand
CCAAAAATCTCCCCCCAATAATCTGGAAAAAGTCCAAAAAACGGAAGGAATCGGGAAATGCCGCTATTCGAGCTTACGACGGGCGAAGACGGTGCCATCCACGGCGCCGTCAAGGCCCTGATCGATGAGCTTGAGGCGGAGGGGCTGCTCGATTACCGCACGAGGCTCCTGACCGTGGTCATGGAATCCACGGCGAAGGCCCTGGACCACGGCCTGACGGCCCCGAAGGTCTCCGTCGCCACGACTCAGCTGGCCAGGCAGCTTCTGGACGGGATAGAGATGCTGCCGAAGCCTCCGGCGAAGACCGGGACGATCTTCGACACGCTCCCAGACGTGATCGCCGCGGCGACGAAGGCGGCGCTGGATCGGCGGAGGCTCTGACATGGCGCCGGTGGAGCTCCCCGGCGGCCTGACCGCCGCCTACGCCACCCTCCGGAATCCAGAGCGGCCCTCGCTCGGGCCCGTCGTCGCCGAAGTCTCCCGGCGGGTCCGCGGAAGGGAGCTCATGCCGTGGCAGGCCTACTTCGCCGACGTGCTCTGCGAGATAGACCCTGAGCATCCCGGCGAGTGGTGGTACAAGAAAGCCATCGTGTGCGTCCCTCGGCAGGCCGGCAAGTCCGACGTCATCGGCGCCATCCACACGCACAGGCTCCTTGCCTTCGCCGACCACCGGGCCGTCATGACCGCCCAGACCGGGAAAGACGCCGGAAAGCGCTGGCGCTCCTACGTGGAGGACATTCCCGACGTCGACGATTCCGGCGTGACGGTGATGCGCGGGAAAGGCGCCGAACGGCTCACCTACGACAAGACCGGTTCCTACTTGGAGCCTTTCCCGCCGACGGACGCCGCGATCCACGGCGACGCGATCGACGACTGCTCCGTGGACGAGGCATGGGCCTACACGATCGAGCAGGGCGCCACGATCCAGGCCGCCGTCCGGCCCGCACAGGCCACCCGGCCGCTGTCGCAGTTCCTGCTTCTGTCCACCCGCGGCTCCGAAGCCGCCTCCGGAGGATGGCTGGACCAGGAAATCGCCGCCGGCCGAGCCGCCGTCAACGATCCCGGCAGCCGGACGCTCTACCTTGAGTTCTCCGCCGACCCGGCCGTCGCCGACAAGGACCCATACTCGGATGAGGCCCTGGCGTTCCATCCGGCCATCGGCCACACCCAGTCACTCCGGCGCCTGAGGGATCTGGCATCCGGACTGCCGCTCGCCGAGTGGAGGCGTGCCTTCCTGAACCTCCCGACCGAGGGCGACGCGTCGGCGGTCATCGATGTCGCCGTGTGGACGGGCCTCGCCCTGGACGAGGCGCCGGCACGGCCCCGCCCCGCGGATACCGTCATCGCCTACGACGTCGCCCGGGACAACACGGCCGCCACCATCGCCGCCGCCTGGCTGGACGCCGACGGCGACCCGATCACCGCCGTCGTCTGGTCCTCCGCGGACGTCCGGGACCTGGACGGCTATCTGCGGCGTCTCTGGGCCGACGGCTACCGGCGGATCGTCGCCGACCCGACCGGCCCCACCCGGCTCATCGCCGAAACCCTGCTAGATGACGGCATCGGCCGGCTCGGCGCCTACACCGACTACCAGGACGCCTGCCAGGAGTTGATCGACCGGACCCGGACGGGCACCGTCCGGCACGTCCAGTCCGCGGCCGTCGTCGCCGCCATCCAAGCCGCTCGGCCGAGGGTCACGTCCAGGGGCACGGACTTCGACGCCGCCAAATCCGACGGGCCGATCGACGCGCTCCGGGCCACCGCCCTCGCCGTCCACGAAGCCCGGCAACTCTCCAAGCCGACAATGCAGATGTGGTAGCATGAACACCATGAGAACTTCGGGGCCGCTCGCCTCCCTCCTGCGCCCCGCCCGCGCGGTCCTAAGCGTCCGTCGCGGGCGGCCGGCGATCCAGCACGTCACCGACGGCGGCGTCACCCTCCGCTGGGACGGCGCCCCCGACGACCCTCAGGCCCTGGACTCCGTCTACCGGGCCCTCGCCATCCTCGAAGGCTCGATCGCCCAGTTGACACTTGACCGCTACTCCAAGACCCTCGGGCGTCCACGCGGCTCCGCCACACGGGATATCCAGCGGATGCTCGGCGACGACGTCACCCTCGGCGGATTCCTCGCCGAGACCACCCGGTCCCTCGCCATGACCGGCAACGCGTGGATCCGCCACACCGCCGGCGCCCCCGGGACCGCCCGGATCCGGCTGCTCGATCCCCGCCGCTGCGGCGCCGTCCTGGACCAGGCCACCGGCGCCAAGACCATCACCTACGACGGCTACCGGGCCACCGACATCCTGCAACTCCGGCTCACCCACGCCGCCGGCGAGCCGCTCGGCGTCTCCCCGATCCAGGCGTGGGCCGAGGGCCTCACCGGCGCCCTGGACGCCAACCGGTACGCCTCCGGCTGGACCCAGCGCGGCGGCCGCCCCACCGGGATCCTCACCACCGACCAGACGCTCTCCGCCGACGACGCCAAACGGTGGAAGCATGCGGCGAACGAGACGATGACGCCCTCCGGCGGCGTCGCCGTGCTCGGCTCCGGCCTCACCTACAAACAGTGCTATCTGACGCCGGCCGAGCTACAGTTATTGGACGTCAAAAAGGTCAACACCATCAGTGTGGCGCGGATCTTCGGGATCCCGGCCCGTCTCATGCTCACCTCCGGCGACGGCGACTCCAAGACCTACGCCAACATGGAACAGGAATCGATTCTCTTCGTCAGGCATACGCTGATGCCGTACATGCGGGAAATCGAGCAGGCCCTATCGTCCATCCTGGCCGACGACGTGAGGTTCAACGTGGATGGGTTCCTCCGGCCGGACACGACCACCCGCTACGCCGCCCACAAAGTCGCCCTCGAAGCCGGATTCCTCACTATCGACGAAGTACGGGCCATCGAGGGATTGAATCCGATCGCAACCGAGAAACAAGACGAGGAAGGAGGCAGTGATGACGAAGTCCCGGCAGCACCCGTCGATGACGGGGATGAGACGCCGCAGCGCCGACCTGACGGCGACGCCGACCGAGACCGGTGACGGCGCCGGCTGGACCATCACCGCCCGGGCCGTCCCCTACGGGCAGTCCACCGAGATACTCCCCGGCTGGACCGAGGAAATCGCGCCCGGCGCCCTCCGCGCCACCGAGACCGGTCCGCTGCTTTTCCGGGACCACGAGAAGCCCATCGGCCGGATCACCGAGCTCCGCGACGCCGACGACGGCCTCGAAATAGACGCCGTCATCTCCGACACGCCGCTCGGCGACGAGACCCGCCGGCTCATCGCTGACGGCGTCTTGTCTCGGATGAGCATCGGTTTCCGGCCCGACCCTGACGGGTTCGACGTGAAACGCCGAGGCGACGGCACCCAGCACACGATCATCCGATCCGCCACCCTCTACGAGGTATCCGTCGTGGCTTTCCCGGCCTACGCCGACACTCCCATCACCGATCAGCGCACCGCGCACACCACCACTACAGGAAGGAAGGCCCACCCAGTGACCGATCCGATTGACGCCCTCGAAGACGCCGTCAACACCGCCCACACCGATATCGCCGCGCTCCGAGACCGTATCGACGGTATCGAGACCCGCGACGTCGCTCCGGCCGAGCATCCCCTCGCCGCCTACGAGTCGCTCGGCGACTACGCCAAGCGCGCCCCCGCCGGACTCAAGTTCCGGGACGCCGTCAAATCGACGGACTCCGTCCAGCCGCCCATCTGGCTCGGCAGGATCCAGGCCCGGATGGCCGCCAAGCAGCGCGTCACCAACGCGCTCACCCACACCACCAACCTGCCCAGCCAGGGCACCTCGATCGCGTACAGCGTCTACAAGGAAGACGACCTGAAGGTGGCCGCCTACACGGAGGGCACGAAGGTCGCTACCGGCGGTATGAAGGATGAGGAGAAGACCGCGACGATCGAAGGCTTCGCCGGCGGCACCCAGATCACCAGGAAGACCCTCACCAGGGCCGATCCCGCCTTCATCAACAACGTGCTCGAACGCCAGGCCATCAAGTACGCGAAAAAGATCGAATCCTGGAACGTCCAGCTGGTCCGCGAGACCATCATCGCCGTCGCCGCCAAACAGTCCGTCGGCGGCGCCACGAAAGCCGACGCGATCACCGCCGACTCGCTGCGGGACGTCATCATAGACGCCCAGCAGAGGTTCGACGACAGCGACCAGTACGTGATCGACGGCCTTTTCCTGACGTGGGACCTGATCAAGACGATCGCGAAGCTCGGCGAAGAGAAACGGCTCCTGCGCTGGGTCGGCTCCGACGGCGCGGTCGCCAACGAAGGCAAAATCGACCCGACCGCACCCATCTCCCTCAGCCTGTACGGTGTGCCCGTCGTGCCGCTGCCCGGCACCACCATCGCGGCCTTCTACGACCGTCGGGCGATCGTCTGCCAGGAAGCGCCCGGCGCCCCGATCACCTTGCAGCAGGACCAGGTCCTCGATCTGCAGCGGGATATCGCCGTCTACGGCGAAGCCGCCCACTACGCGCAGATGCCCCTGGCCATCCTGCCCTGGACGTTCAAGACCGCCTGACGTCATGGCGTTCACGGTAGACCTGGAAAAGATCCGGCTGGTCCTCACCCGCGAACTGCACCTCGCGGGTGGGGCCTCCACCATCGAACCCACCGAAATCGCCGACATGGTCGACGACGCCGTACAGATGATCCAGGCCTACGTCGGGTCATCCCAGATACCCGACCGGATCGCCGCTCGGGCCGTCCTCGAAGTCGCCCGCGAACTCAACACACGGGCACTCAACCCCGGCGGCGTCTTCTCGGCCTTCGCGGACGCCGGATCCCCGGTCCGGCTGGCCAGGGACCCGCTCCGCGCCGTCTACCCCATGCTCGCACCCTACGTCAGGCCAGGACTCGCATGAACCCCACCGTCCCCACCGTCCCCACCATCGCCGAATGCCGAGACGAACTCCAAGAAACACTCGTCTGGCTCCTCGGCAACATCTACCACAACAGCCTGGTGGACGTCCGCGCCTACCCGCCGCAGACGATCCAGCCGGCATCCGCCTGGATCGAACTGGTCGGGATCGAAGCCGGCGACAACCAAGACCTGCCGTACGGGCAGGCCCGAGCCACCTGGCGGGTCACCGTCACCGCCCGGCCCGGCATGGCCATCGCCGACGCCACATCCATGCTGGACCGGGTCACCCAGACCCTCCTCGGCCTGGACGTCGGCGCCATCACCGTCGGCGAGTACACGGCGATATCCAGCGACAGCCTCGCCGCCCCGCTCCCAGCAACCCGGATCACCCTCCGCACAATCATCACAAGAAGGAAAGGCAAGTAAATGGCTTTTGCACGCCTCCGAGGCTCCAACCTCACTCTCAAGATCGACAACGTCGACTACATGGCCGAAGTGAGTGAGTGGAAATTCCCCGAAGAAGAAACAAAGGATGCCGGCACGAAAACGTTCGGGGACGTCCGGCACGGCTCCGTCGGCAAAGCCACCTTGGAAGTAACCGTCGTCCAGTCCACCTCCGGCGACGCCCTGTGCATGAAAGTGTTCGACAACCCTGCGAAAGACAACGTGCCGTTCGTGCTCGCACCGCACGGCAACGATACCCCGACCGCCGACGAACCCCACTGGGTCGGCACCCTGGCTTTCCCGAAGCTCCGGCCCTCCCTCGGCATCAAAGCTGGAGACGACGACGCCACCACGGAACTCAAGTTCACGATCCGCACCCGCGAGAAGAAAACCGCAGCATAAGGGGGTAGGCGATGGCGGTGACCGTCTCCGGCGACGGCCTCTACGACCTCGGCGACGGCGCCGTCATGCGCATCGAGGGATTCAACAAGACCGTCCGGGCGCTCAACCGGGCCGGCGCCGAGACTCAGGACATGAAAGACCTCATGCACTCCCTCGGCAGCCTCGTCGTCAAAACCGCGAAACCCCTCACCCCGCACAAGACAGGAAAGCTCGCCGGGTCCATCCGTGCCGGCCGCGGCAAAACCAAAGCCGTCGTCACCGCCGGCCGCAAATCGATCCCCTATGCGGGCGTCCAGCACTACGGGTGGCCCGCACACCACATCAAAGCCACCATGTTCCTCGTCAAAGCCTTGGAGGTTAAGAACGAGGAAATCGTCCGGACTCTCGTCAAAGGCATCGGCGAGATATGCACCAAACTCGGCCTCGAAAACAACATAGGAGGACTCAATGTCTGACGAACCCACCACCGCGGCGGCGGCCCTCGCCGACGTCGAAGCAGAGAAGCTTATGGAGACGCTGACCATCGGCGAGCACGTCCTGCTCACCGCCACCCTCGGCACCACCCTGGACAAGCTCGAAGACGTAGACCCGATCGCGATGTTCCGGGCGCTCGGCCTCATCTCCGCCCAGCGGCTCGCCACCGCCGGCGCCCCGCCGTTCACGCCCGACGTCGTGGACGGACTCTCCCTGGTCCAGCTTGCCGACCTGATCCGGGCCGGCGCCCGCACCGCCCCGCAGACGCCTCAGGCCCTCGCCCCGCTCGTAGCCCGCATCAACCAGGTCCTCGGCGACGGATCCGACGGGGTGGGTGAGGCTGCCCGGCCGTTTCGTGCGGCGGATGGCGGAGATGACGGCCGCCGGGCTGCTCGCCACGCCCAGCCAGTACTGGACGCTGACCGCAGTGGAGGAACTAGAGCTCCGGAAAGCGTGGCGCAAAGCCAACACTCGCTGAGCCAGTGAACGAAAAACCCCCGCCCTGAAAGGAAGAAGGGCGGGGGTTGATCGGCCAGAACCAACTGAAAGGAGTCACACACGATGCCTCGTGCATAACCCAGTGTAGCAGGAAGAGGAGCGCCATGGCAAGGCAGTCCATCAAAATATCCGTGACGGCCGACACAAAGAAATTCAGGTCGGAGCTCGGCAAGATCGGCACGGCCGAAGGCGGCATGGGCAAGCTCAAGCAAGGCTTCTCCGCGCTCGGCGTCGGCATGAAAGGCGCCGCCGCCGGGGCCGCTGCCTTCGGCGCCACCGCCGCCTTCGCCATCGGCAAACAAGCCGTCACCGCCGCCTCCAACCTACAGCAGTCCATGGGCGCCGTGGACGACGTTTTCAAGAACTCCGCAAAGCAAGTCCACGCCTACGCCCAGAAAGCCGCCGAAGCCGTCGGACTCTCCCGAAATCAATACAACGAAATGGCGACGCTCATCGGCACCCAGCTGAAAAACGGCGGCACCGCCGCCAACCAACTCGCCAGCCAGGCCAACAAAGTCATCAAGATCGGCGCAGATTTAAGCGCGCAGTTCGGCGGCAACACCAAAGACGCCGTAGACGCACTCTCGGCCGCCCTCAAGGGCGAGCGGGATCCGATCGAGAAATACGGGATCTCCCTCACCCAGTCCGCGATCGACGCCGAAGCCGCAGCGCTCGGCTACAAGAAAGTCAACGGGCAACTCACCACCCAAGCCACCCAAGCCGCCACGCTCTCCCTCATCCAAAAACAGTCCGCGGACTCCACCGGGAAATTCGCCCGCGAGACGGATACACTCGCCCACAAACAGCAGGTACTGAGCGCGAAATGGGAGGATGCGAAAGCGAAGCTCGGTGAGAAGCTCATCCCGGCCGTCACGAAGATCACCGGCCTCATCTCCGACAAGGTGATCCCGATCTTCGAGAAACTCTCGCCGGTGCTCGGCGGCGTCATCAAGATCGTCGGCGGCGGCCTCGCCCTCGCGTGGGTCGCGCTCCTCAAAACAATGCAGGGCGTCGTCTGGGTCTTCCAGGGACTCTGGGAGTTGATCAAAGGCGCCTTCTCGCTTGGCGTCGCCGGCGTCCAGGCCGCCATGTCCGGACTCGCGACCGCCGTCGGCTGGGCGTGGGAAGGCGTCAAGGCCGTCTTCGCGGGCGCCGTCGCCGTCGTGAAATTCATCTGGGAGGGCTTCCTCGCCCTCCTGCGGGGCGGCGCGACCGTGATCGGCGCGATCTTCACCGGGATCGGCACCGTCGCCGGCTGGGTGTGGTCCGGGATCAAGGCCGTCATCTCCGGCGCCGGCGCCGTCATCCAAGCCGTATGGACGGGGATCAAGACCGCCGCCGGCTGGCTCGGCAACGCGTTCCAGGGACTACTCGGCGTCGTCAAGAGCGTCTGGAACGGGATCAAGGCCGTCATCGGCTGGGCCGCCCACCAAGTCAAAATCACCTTCCAAACCATCATCGGCAGCATCGGCATGGTGATCGGGTGGTTCGGCAAGCTCCTATCCAAAGTCTGGAATGTGATCGGTCAGGTCGCCGAATCGATATGGAACGGCATCACCAAGGTAGTCGGGTGGGTCGCGCAGATACCAGGCAAAATAGTCAAAGCGTTCGGGAACGCCGGCAAGATCCTGCTCAACGTCGGCAAGTCCATCATCAAGGGCTTGTGGGACGGCATCAAGAGTGGGTTCAGCATGGTCAAAGACGGCTTGAAATGGCTGACCAACAAGCTCACGTCGTGGAAGGGCCCCGAGTCCACCGACAAGCGGCTGCTCTACGGCGCCGGCCGGCTCATCATCGGCGGCCTCGTCCAGGGCATGGAATCCCAGTACACGACCGTCCGCGGCAGCCTGCAGCGGCTCACCCGCGGCATGCCCGGCATGATCGACTCGGGCGCCCTCGCCGACGCCGGAGCCTCCATCCCGCTCGGCGCCCCCGCCTGGGCGGCGGTTCCACGTGAAACCAGGCCCGTCAACATCACCCTGCAGTCCCTGACCGCGGACGCCCGCTCCGGCCAGGCCGTCGTGGACGCCATCCGCGACTACGAGCGCGCCACCGGCCGCCGCCTGATAGGATAGGGGCATCATGCACGTCTACCCGCCCGTGAGTCGCTTTGATTTCGCGCCCAAGCACTGGCGCCAGCGGTCCGGCGACCAGTGGACCCAAGACCGGGTGAGGGTCTTCGTGCCCGACGCCGAGCGGCACGACCCGAAGGGGAACTTCCAGTTCAAGGCCGACTCCAAAGATCTGGTCACGATCGACCTGCTGCCCATCCCCCGGTCCTGGTCCCCCGCCGTCAACGTCACCCTCAAATGCCCGACCGTCCCCGGCGCCACCGCGCGGATCGGGATCCAGGGCACGGTGCGCACCCAGACCATGGACGGCACCGACCGCACCTATCTCTCCTACAACCCCAAATATCTGCAACGCCTCACTATAGAGACTCCCGAGGTATGCGACGGGCAGGACTGCGAGCTCCATATCGAGCATGAGCTCGAAATCCCCGACGGCGCCATGGCGGTGACGGGCCCGGAGGCCTACGCCCTCATGGCCCAACTCCCCGACCCGGCCTCAGCGGACCAGCGTCTCGGCAAGATCGTCCTCGGCTCCACCACGCTCCCCGACCCGAACCGGCGGGTGGGCGACTGGGATACGCTCGGGCATATCAAGCTCGGCGAGTACACGCTGCCCCCCAGCGACGCCGACCTGATATGGGTCGACATGCTCGACCAGGCAACCACCGTCACGACCGAGCGGGCCCTGGACTACGACGGGATCACGTCCACCTACAAGATCGGCACCATGAAAGCCAGCTTCAAAGATGCCTATGATCCCCGAGTCGCCAAAATCCACCGCGGCCGCCGGACCATCCTCGTCCACTGCCCCTCCGCGACGCCGCTCTTCACGGGCACCGTTGACACGGTCGTCTCCCACTACCAGCCCGACGGCACCTACACCACCGAGATAACCTCCGTGGACTCCACCGCCAAACTAGCCGCCAAAACCAGCGTGGGCCCGCTGTCGGAGGGGTGGGTGTGGACGGCGAACGGGATCGGCGAAGTAACCGGGCCCAACGGCATATCCTGGCACACCACCCTCAAGTCCGACAATGGCTGGTCGCGGCTCGGCGTCCACCGGGCGCCCTACACGGAGCGGTCCCTCGCCCAGTGGCTGGACATCATCACCGCCACCGGCTGCAGGCCATGGTTCATCGATTCGCGCGGCTGGCTGGCGTTCGCCTGGTCCCCGCCTGACCGGCTACCCTCCGGCTACCTGATCGACGCCGGCGGCGTCACCGAATACAAATCGGGCACTTTCTATCCGCAGGCCGTGGAGGCCTCGGTCGACTACGACGCGTCCTCCGCCATATCCCGGCTCGATATCACCACCGACCACGTAGACCAAGAGTGGGACTCGAATCAGAGGAAGTGGAAAGACAAAGGCACGCTCTCGCAGCAGAAGACTACGGTGTATGAGCGGACGATCGAGACCGAGTTCGGGGAACGCAAAAAGCAGGTGAATATCTCGGTCAACACGTTTGAATTCCTCCACAACCAAAACACATGGGCGGCTAGGACCGTAGGCACCCTGACCAAGAAGCTCTATTACAACTACCCAAGCGCGTGGGTATCGTCCGTCACCCTGCCTGCCTGGCATGAGGCCGATCCGGCCGTCGCCCACCCGTACCGGGTCCACGGCGACGCCATGGCCACCGTCGGGAAGACGGCCCAGCTGGACCTGACCGACATCGTCATGGTCTCCACGATCCAGGATACCTACCCCTGCCACATCAAAGGAATCAAATGGTCTCTGGACACTACGTCTATCAAGACCGTACTAGAGGTACAGAAGCCTATCCCCTACGAGTATGTGCCGGCATGGCTGGAAGCCATCCGGTGGAAAGGAAAGGACTGATGAATGTATAATTTCAGCGACGGCGAGCTACTCACCGCGAAGAAGTTGAACGATACTCTCTTGGAGTGTCGTACCGAGGCGATCGACAACTCGCTGGTGGCGTCGCATACCAACGGCACCACTATCTCGGGGACCGCGCAAGCCGCCTACTGGAAGAAGTGCCGGATTGTCACCGGGATCGTTTTCGCCTACCCGACCTCGATCCAGGATGGTTTCACCTACATGCCCGAGGCGGGTTTTCCCGTCACGTTCCAGGAAGGCGTGTGCTCGATCACCTGCACGTCCTTGTCTGGGATCAACAATGCTCAGTACCAGTGCCAGCCGCCGCCCGGCCCCCTCGAAATCGACTCCCTGAGCACCGAAAAGTTCAGGGCGCGCTTCCGCGGCTCCGGGGGCAACGTACCGTACGCTTTCATGTGGACGGCAATCGGATACTAGAGAAAGGACTCCTGCTATGGCTTGGTATCCCGGGGCCAACCACTGGCCCCTCAACTGCGAAACAACCGACCGGTCGCACACGCCGGTCAGGATGACCCTGCATACCGCCGTCTCCGGCGCCCAGAACCTCTACCGCTACGGGCCCTACAAGGGCACGTACTCCACGTTCTACGTCAACGGCGTCGGGGAGGTGTACCAGTACGCCTCCACCGGCCAGGCCACGCGGGCCTCCGGGGCCGGGAATTTCGGCGATATCTCGGTGGAGACGTGGGACGGCGCCTCCGAGCGGGCCCTCACAGCCTCGCAGGTGACCGCGCTCGGGCAGCTGCTCGCCTGGATATGGGACACGCACCCGCACGTCCCCCGGCGTATCGCCACGCCCGGCGACCTTCGGGGCCTCGCCTGGCATCGGCTCGGCTGCGCCGGCGACTTCGGGAGATTCGACCCGAACGACCGTAAAACCTGGTCCCGGGCGCAGACGGGCGCCCGCTGGTCCACCGCCTACGGGAAAAACTGCCCCTACGACTCGAAGATCGACCAACTGGACGATATATACAACGCCGCGCTCGGAGGCGGCTCCACCGAACCCGAACCTACACCACTACCTACAGGAGATGAGATGTTCATCGTATGGAGGATCGGCGACAACGTCGCCTACCTCGTCACCGCCCACAGCATGCGCCAGATCACGTGGGAGGAGTACCAGGCGTACAAGGTTGCCTGGCCGGATATTCCCGAGCACAGCGCCTATCCGGAGACGGTTCAGACCCTCATGGGCGCCGTCCACGCACAGGCCAAGACCCTGATCGAGGACCTGAGGGCGCTGGGAGGGAGCATCTGATGAGTATCCTCCTGACCGTCCCGGCGATCGTCGCCCTCACCAACCTCGCCAAGCGCACCGGCCTCCCGAGCCGTTTGGCGCCGCTGGTCTCCGTGCTCGCCGGCGTCGCCGTAGCGTGCGGGGACGCCTACTCCACCGGGTCCGGCTACCTGGACGCCGTCGCCCGCGGCATCGTGCTCGGCCTGACCGCCTCCGGCCTCTACGACCTGATGCCCGGCGAGCCGAAAGCAAGCACGGTCAACGTCTACGGCAAGGACAGCGTGCGGGGGCGCCACTCGGCGGCCACCGGCGCCCAGCCGGAGTCCGAGCCGGAGGCCGAGACTCCCTCCGCGGCGCCGTCTCCGGCGCCCGAGGCCAAGCTCGATCCCGGCGCTGCGGCGGCCGCCCACGTCGCCCAGCTGCCCCCGCCCGCCGCGGCGCCGACGACGGCAGGAGGGAGCGTCCAGTAGTGCAGCACGTCGCCCCGATCCTCACCGCCGTCGCCGGAGTCCTGACCGCGCTCGCCGGCCTGGTCCCCGTATGGCGCCAGCTGCGGGCGATGCGCCGCAGGATGGAGCCTCAGGGCGACGGCCGCTCCCTCGCCGAGGGCCTGGCACGCGTGGAGGGCCAGGTCCACGCCCTCCGGGACGAGCACGCCGGCACCCTCCGGCGTCTCTCCCAGGAGATAGGCGTCGTGGACGCCCGACTCTCCCGACTCGAACGAAGCCTCGGAGAGTGACCATCACCACAAGGATCTACCCCGCCCCCGGCTTGACACGATGCCACGGGCGGGGTAGACTATAAGTACAGCAAGGGAGAAAAGCTCCCAAGCGGAGAAAGGAAAACTGAAATGCGAGACAACCGAGGAATCTTCCCCAGAACCTTCACTAGCAACCTCAAGGAATCGACCGCCTGGCTCGCCGCCAGGAAGGGAATCTCGAAGGAAGCCGCCAGGAAGAAGATCAAGGAACTCCCCTCCTACCAGGGCCTCTACGATCCCGAAGACCTGATCCGAATCGGATAGCCCAGAGCCCCCCGCCCCGGCGGGGGGCTTCCCCATGCCCGAGGCGCCCCGTCAGTCTATGGCCAGCGTCACGCCACACCGGGTTGACGAAGTACCACGGCGAGAGTAGACTAGAGGTACAGCGAGGGAGAGAAGCTCCCGAGCGGAACACTGAAAGGAAATCTGAAATGAAGATCTACGAAGGCCATAAGTGGATCGACTGGGAGACCAACGACGCGGCCTGCTGGCTCGCCGCCGAGACCGGCCTGACCCGCGAAGCCGCCAAGCACTACATCCTCACCAACCTCACGCCCGACGAAGAGGGCGACTACGACCTGGACGAGCTTGACGACCTGGCGATGATCATCATCGAGGAATACTGAGAAACCAACCACGGCCCGGCCCCCTCCGGGGCCGGGTCCCCGAGAAAGGAAACGAAAATGACGCTCCGAATGTTCTGCGTAGCAGACTGGGTCAACTATCACATCTACGACTACACCGACATCCTCACATCCCTCCGGACCGTCCAGGATCTGACCGTCGCCTCCGGCTCCGCCGTCATCAGGTGGGATCCCGACGATCCCCTGGCGATGGTGGACTACCACCCCCGCGTGGATCCCAAGCTCCCGTACGGCGTCACGCGCTGGCTGGACCTGGTCTTCGAAACCCTCCCCCAGCTGGCTGCCCCCGGCGTCGTAGAAGAGGATGCGCCCCTCATGGCGTGGTGGCGCCGGTGGGCCGCGGAGGGAGGCTCGCGTCATGCCTGAGTTCCACCCCGAGATGCTCCCGGACGCCTATAGGCGCATCTGCGAGGACACACGCCACGCCGCCGAGACCGGCTATGAGGGGACCTGCTACTACGACAGAGACGGCTACCTGGTCGGCAACCCCGCCGCCGCCGCCTACCGGGTCGACCTGCACTTCGGAGGCCGGCACACCGCCATTCGGCACATGCCCGGAGGCCACGTCGCCACCGTCCGGGGCCTCGCGTGGCCCCGCTTCCCCAAACCCCGCTACCACAATCTGGAAGGATTCAATAAATGAGGCTGTTCAAGATAGACACTCCGGAGGACCGGACGGCCGGCGAGATTTTCGCCGCCCACTGCGCCTCCTACGTCTTCGGCATAGAGCACGAGCTCGGCTCCCGGAGCATCTCGATCGGTGACTCCACCGGCGCCCCGATCGGCCTCTACACGCCCGCACAGCTGACCGCCCTCGGAGGCGCCCTGCACGTCTCCGGCGCCCGGTTCATGTGCGACCTGGCCGACCTGATCGAGAAGATCACGGAGGCCGCCGCCCGCGGCGTCTTCTACGACGCCTGCCACTCCGTATACGATCTGACACTGGAAAGGCACATCAAATGACCAAGGAAATCCTCACCGGCAATGCGATCCGGGACTGGGATCCGCCCGAGACGAAGGCGCTCTACTGGTCTGGCTCCTGCCAGGCCCTCGTGGCGGCCATCGGCGCCCGAGGCTGCAAAACCAGCCCGATCCGCGACGTCCTCCTGAGGGCGCACACGGAGGCCTACAGCCTCCTGCACGACGCCCGCACCGTCGGCGCCGGCCTGGACTGCGACTGGGAACGGCTCGCTCCCGAGCAGCGGGCATGGTATTCCATGGGGGCTGCCGAGACTCTCTCCGACGTCTTGGACGCCCTCCCGGACTCCGTGATCGAGCACCATCCCGGAGGCCTGAAGTCCCTGCAGGCCGCCAGGCGCCGGTGGATCGCCGAAAACCAGAAGATCGGAGACGACTACGCGAGAAAGGTAGGAATCCTGTAATGAGAACACCCGCTATGGTGGCGCTGCTCGGCCTGGCATGGGTCGCGCTCATCGCCGTCGCCGTCACCACCGCCTCCACGCCGTGGAGGATCGTCCTGACCATCACCGCCGCCGTCTACGGGTACGCCTACGGGTGGACCCTCCGCGACGCCGAAATCGAGGGGGGGGAGTAGGATGGGCGCCCCCGAGCATGTGGAGCAGCTGCAGGCCTCTACCCGGGCGCTCTCGGCGATGGGCCTGACCTACGCCGACATCTCCGAGATAGAGGGCGTCTCCCGCGACACGGTGTGCACGTGGGGGAAAGGCGCGTCCCGCGCCCACGGGGCGCCCCCGATCGCGAAGCTCGGCCGGACGGCCAGGGTCGTGCACCGGCTCTCGGTCACCCTCGCCGACATCGGCCGCCGCTACGCCCGAGGCGGCGCCGCGAGGGTGACGGTCCGGAGGATCTGCTCCACGCCTGACTGGGCGCTCCGGCTGACCCTCGCGACCGCTCAGGGCTGGCTGGTCCGTGAAGCGGTGACGCCGCCGTCCGACGGAGAGTGCTACCAGGGCCTGCCCTGCACTCCGACGATCGAGACCCGCCCGGCCGGCACATACCCTGGAAGCCTCGTAGCCTACCAGGCGGCGCGCGGCGCGTGGCCCGTCGGCGCCGACTTCAAGATGGCCCCCCAGCTGCAGTTCCCGGCCGGCTACCGGCACATAGTGGTAGACGTCCCCGGACTCCTACTCTGGGCGCGGTTCAGCAATGGCCTGCCGGTTGGAGACTACCCGTGGCGGCCCGACACAACCGGAGAATGATAGGAGGTGAGACGATGAGTTGGAGGTACTTCGGATGGCTCCTCGGAGGCATGTTCCGCTGCCATTTCGATGACGGCTGGCCCTGCTAGAAGACGATAGGCGCCATAGGTCCCCAGACCGTGTAGTCTGGGGACCTTCTCGTTTTGACGCCGCCATCCGGAAGACTGTATACTGTGGCCATGGAAACCAACGATCACGGCGTCGCCCAGATGGACGCCTACCGACACGATTTCACCGAGGCCGCGAGGCAGACGCGTGAGCGCGTGAGCATCACGGTCTCTCCCGAGCAGCTGCCCGTCTACAGGTATTTGGCCCGCACGGCGTGGGAGCGTCTCCGCCAGGAAGGCCGCAAGCAGGGGCTGGTGTGGTTCGACCCGGAGTACCGGGTGGTCCCGGACTTCCAGCGCCGCCACGGCCCGTACGGCGCGCAGCTGATCACCGTCGCTATCGGCGTCGTCCACGATGGGTCCTACACCGACCGCGACGGCTACCGGAGAGAAAACGTCGCCCGAGGCCGTATGCAGGTCTCCGTCCAGATCCCGAAAGACGAGGGATGGTTCCCTGCGCTCTGGGTCTCCGACTTCAATGAGGCGACAGGCCCGACCGATACCGATCCCCACCACTGCGAGCGTGTAGACTGGCACGATCCGGCTCGTCTGAGAGGAGAAAAGAAAAGATGAGCAGCAACAAGAAGTCGCCGCGGCGCCATGAGGGCATGAATGCCCGGGCGCCCCTCACGTCCCTGACCCGCTCCCACGCCCAGCGCGGCTGGGGTGGGTTCGACCGGTGCATGACCTACGCGATGCAGGGCCTGGCCGTCTGCCTGCCCTCGAAGGCCGCGGAGGGCCGCACCACCGCCTACCAGGTCGCCATCGCGTCCCATATCACCGACCGGTGGGCCAGGGAGGGCCTCAAGCGCCTCGAAAAGGCAGGCCTGATCAGCTGGGAGCGCGGCGGGATCGGCCCCGACGGCTGCCCCCGCCCCTCGTGGATCCGCGTGGACAAGAAAGCCTATCTGGCGTGGATCAATCTTCGCGAGTGGGTCAAGCGCAAGAAGGACAACGCCGTCGCCCGCTACAGGGCCTACAGGGAGCGGGTCTCCAAGATCGAGCACGCCCCCCAGCCCCCCGAGCGCCCGGAGACGGCGCCGGTGGCGTCTCCGGCTCCGAAGCCGCCTCCGACGATGGCGCCGTTCGTGCCGCCCGCGCAGAAGATCGCTCCCACGCCGTGGGCGGACCGCCGGCCGTGCGATCGGGTCTACACGCCGACGGAGGTAGCCGAGATGGAAGAACGACTGCGCCTCCGGGGCTACTCCCCCGGCCAAATCTCGCGGATGATGACACGGCCCGTCCCCGACACCGACGGGTGGGTCCTGGCCCGAGAGTTCGAAGCCGCGTTCCCCGACGCCGGATATGACGACGTGCAGGAGGCCAGGGATCCCGAAGGGCGCCTGCTCAAGCGCTTCGCGCAGTGACAGCCTGACCGTCCTCCCGGGCGTCCGCAGCCGCCCGGCCCCATAGTCGAATACCGCCACGTCAAGCCCCCGCCGGTGGTAGGGGGCATTAGTCGTGCCCAGAGTAGAATCAGGGCATGGACTCAACAGAATCACCCTCGCAGCCCCGCCTCCTGAGGCCCTCGCCGGCAGCCCGGGATGCCGCTCTGCGCATCATCTCCCATCTCCACACGGCCGCGTGGGGCGTCGTGGACCTACGCCGCTCCATCGCCCGCGCCCTGCCCGACGACGAAGCCCTCGCGGCGGCGTGCGAGGCGCTCCTAGACGTGCTGGCGGAGGCCGACGCGGAGGCCAGCCACGCCTACAACCACGGCCTCATAGGCGAGTGCCCGCAAGGATTCTGGGCTGCTCCCATGCGGAACACTAATCCTCACGGAATACCGTTCCGCATGGATGGCGAGGGGGGAGACCGGACCGCTCGGGCCGGCGCCCCGGATAAGGCCCGGGACGGCGCCGATACGCTCTTCTGACCATGCGGAACACTCTCTCCACTGCCCCATATCTGAGCCGAAGGAACAGTGTTCCGCATGGACGATCCGTGGGTCTGGCCCGTCGTGCTGCCGCAGACTGGCATCCGTCCATGCGGAACTGAGTGCTAGCCATATCATCTCCCTAAGGGAGAGAGTCTCCATAAGGGAGACTCTCTCTCCCTTAGATGAACCCTCTAGCTTTAGAGAGAAAGCAAGATGGCGACGCCGATCGGGCGGGTCCGCCCGCCGCGGTGCGGCGGCCCCGCCGATCGTCGCCTCGTGGGGACGGGGCTATCGCCTCCGACCCTGGTCCGGGTTCCCGGACCAGACCGGGTTGTGCGAGACGGGGGCTTCTCGGACCGGGGGTATCTCGGACCGGGGGTATCTCGGACCGGGGGTATCTGATTTGCGGGGTGCTTGTCCGAGGGGGTATACTCGGGGGCATGAGCAGGACACGCTGGCAAGGGCGTGACCGGCAGCGGCTGCGGCAGCTGGTCACCGACTCGTACGGCTGGACCTGCACTCTGTGCCACCGACCGATCGACCCGCACGCGACAGCGCTGCGAGACCGACTGAGCATCGACCACGTCCTGCCCGTCAGCCGAGGCGGCAGCGACAGCCTCGAGAACCTCAGACCCACACACCACGGCTGCAACTCCGCCAAGCGAGACGGACGCCGGCTCCGCCGCCGAGCGACGGAAACCGCACCCGGATTTTTCTCAGCCGGCCCGCCGGGCAG
>QWCI01000429.1_pt1 | contig 18251 bp, 14 predicted proteins | sample 1972541 | NCBI WGS metagenome assembly QWCI01 (sample SAMN09866712, study PRJNA288562) | Human oral metagenome isolate term3_saliva, whole genome shotgun sequencing... | isolation source: mouth | host: Homo sapiens | place: USA: California | reverse complement strand
CTAGCTCTGGTTCATACATGTTTCTATATGATAGAAAATCTTTTATGTTTAGCGGTCATTCTTAGAAGTTCGTTTGAGAACGGTCGAGACCCTCGCGGGCATCCTGTAGGTTCACCACTGGACTTGTTCAAACCTTGGTCTATGGCAGCGGCGGTAGGAGTCGCATAACTTGCATCGTGATTCCCGATACTCCTCGTCGAATAGAGGGCGAGCTCCGTGCGTGAGCAGCGACTAAGCTTAATCCAATCTTTCTTAACAAGAATTTTGTACGCTTGAAGGCCCATCCTCTACGGCAGGGTACAGAGACGAGGCCTTTGATCCACCTCTTTGTTACATAAAAAAATGCAAATCAATCGGTCGAATAACAATTCTTTCTAGTAGCACCCACGACAGAATGTCCGGAATATACATCTTTTTTTGGGACGGAGGCACGCGTGCTAAAAAAAAACATCAACTTGGAAGCGCCATAATAAAGAAAAAGAAAGAATACGCCAGCAGAGGACCCTGCTCGAAATCCTTTTTTCAGGTTTTCCCTTAAGAGAAGTCTCGGATCAGGACTTGTTTCAATAGCCTTTCGGAGGAGTGAACCATCAGGCAGAATGGATACCGAGTTCGGGGGGCAGGTCATAGCTTTCGAGCGAGACAACTCATCAACGATTGGTGCAGGATTGACCACTCAGCTATCCAAGTTACGTAAAAGACACATTTTTAAGTTTTTCCCTGCCTCATGAGGGCAAACTTTGAGTCCCAAACTTTTTGTCTGAAGCAAATGCTGGAAGTCCAAGATGATGGTTTTGAACATCCAAGAGGACACCCGATCCACGCTCTCTTCCCTTGGTAAAGAGGAATTCTAAATCTAAATCAATCATTTGATCAAACAAAAAAAGTACTTGGGCCTTAGAGGCAGCGGCTGGGGAAGCGAAGGGAATAGGAAGACCTGGAACGAAGTCACTCGGAAAAAAAAGGGGAGCTTAACATATAAATCGGTTACACACTAAAGTAAAGGAAAGATAGATTCTAGTTAGCCTACCCGACTACACAAGATATTCTACATGTGGTTAACAAAAGAGTCACTGGTTATTGGCCTCAAGGCAGAGACGAGCTGGCTAAACTCTTATCGAAATTGCGTATAGAAAGAAAGAGAGATTCGTCTTGCTTCTTTGGATTGAAGTGCGCGGTAAATGCTTTTGACTGAACCTCCCATTGCTCTCTCCGATAGCATGCAGCCGGGAGACAGAGATATAAAAAGTGTGCAGTGGGGGTGGTTGTAAATCACTAGGTAGCCAGTCTTTACTTAACTCAGCCCAAGCTTGACTTAGCTCAAGCAATGCCCAAAGACTCCCATGCCTTTCTTGGTCGGACCAACCCAACCGGCTATTTCCGACAAGTCTCTCTTTTTAGAACGAGAAGCGGAACTACAATAATTTCTTTTTTACGATGTCGCCGACAGAAATAGGCACCTACGTAAGTAGCTTGGGACTGTGCAAATCTATCAGTACTTTGATTTTTATCCGAGCCGCATGGATTCCTGATCTAGATCAAACTAATTACCGCGAAAAGATTTCTGAGATTGGTGCCGAGACTCTCAGGGGACAACTCTCTGATAGATTCGAATTTCTACTCAAAGAGAAGGGACTTCAACACTTGCCTGAAGGCTATACAATTCCGTACGTGATGAATCAGGTCCATAACAACAACAAGACCAATGATATACCCACACTAAAGGGAATCTGGGAAAATGTGAATATCTATGGGCTTCATAGTCAATATTATCAAGAAGCGCTCGACATAATGGATGATTTGTGGGGCGCGAGAACCCACAGCCCCCTTGAGCAATTTTCCATTCTCCCATTGATTCCTATGAATATAGGAAACTTGTATTTCTCATTCACAAATCCATCTTTGTTTATGCTGCTAACTCTCAGTTTGGTCCTACTTCTGGTTCATTTTGTTACTAAAAACGGAGGAGGAAACCCAGTACCAAATGCTTGGCAATCCTTGGTAGAGTTTATTCATGATTTCGTGCCGAACCCGGTAAACGAACAAATTGGTGGTCTTTCCGGAAATGTTAAACAAAAGTTTTTCCCTCGCATCTCGGTCACTTTTACTTTTTCGTTATTTCGTAATCCCCAGGGTATGATACCTTATAGCTTCACAGTTACAAGTCATTTTCTCATTACTCTTGGTCTCTCATTTTCTATTTTTATTGGCATTACTATAGTGGGATTTCAAAGAAATGGGCTTCATTTTTTAAGCTTCTCATTACCCGCAGGAGTCCCACTGCCGTTAGCACCTTTTTTAGTACTCCTTGAGCTAATCCCTCATTGTTTTCGCGCATTAAGCTCAGGAATACGTTTATTTGCTAATATGATGGCCGGTCATAGTTCAGTAAAGATTTTAAGTGGGTTCGCTTGGACTATGCTATGTATGAATGATCTTTTATATTTCATAGGGGATCCTGGTCCTTTTTTTATAGTTCTTGCATTAACCGGTCCGGAATTAGGTGTAGCTATATCACAAGCTCATGTTTCTACGATCTCAATCTGTATTTACTTGAATGATGCTACAAATCTCCATCAAAGGTGGTTCTTTATTTATAATTGAACAAAAGCGCTAACGCGCAGCCGTTTTCTTGCTGAGCGCACTTCTGTTTTCTACGCAGGCTTTGATAGTCGAGTGCTTCAGTCCCCTCCCCTCCCCTATAAGTAAGCTCTTTGTCTATCCGTAGCTGCTTCTTCATTGTGATTAGGTAAGTCAAAGGTCAGTATAATCTGAAGTCACTATGGAGGTAAGTCAAGTCTAATCCTTCTACCTACTATCCATCTACCCACTATCTCTCTACCAATCGCTCTACCTACTATCTTTCTATCCGTTCTTCCTATCCTCCCCTTACGTGATAGGGGTGCGCCAAAAGCTGCACGTGGGCCCCCTCCTCCTGACCGGCTGCATCTCCGACCATTCATTAAAAGATCTCGAAAGGAAGTAACGGTGCATTCATTCAATACGAATCTTTCTGTCCCGAGTCTGTAGCATAGGGCTTTTTTTTTTCTCGTTTAAGCGGGAGTCAAGTTCAAATGCCTGGGTTAGTCACCGCCCAGGTGATCAGATTCCGGACTGGTCGAGATCCCGCTTTCTGTTGGTAGCGGAGTTATGATTCTCCCGAGGTTGAGCTTTCAAAGCGGGATCGTTCCAACGCGCCCACGCCTTACTGCTTATTCAGGGGCGGGCGAAAGCGCATATGGGACCATTCGACATTCATAGCCTTGAAATCCTATTCGGATCTTGCAAGACTGGAATATGAAACGAAAGTCATCCTTAGATATGCTAGGAGCTTCTTCCCCACATATCCTAACCGGACATTTTTTTATTTGGTCGAGCGGAAAGCCGATTCGTTGGGCGGAATAAGCAGAGGAAAGAAAGAGAACACTTACTTACTCTTTCTTACTGCTGATTTCATTCAAAAGCGAAGGGCCGTAAGGCGGCTACTCGACCAAAGCAAACAGCAAGCTGAAAAACGCTAGCTTTAACTTGAAATTGCGAAAAGAAAGAACAACTATGTAAGTAAACCTTAGCTAGTCCGTAGGTCCGTTAAGGAAGTGAAACAAAGCCAAAGCTTGACTTTACTAAACAAGCGAGAAAAGCCCTATATATTATATTAGTAAAGCGCGTTAGCGCTTTTGTTTGATTGCAGAGCTCGCGCAGGGGCGCTCACGTTTTTTGGCTGAGCCGTCTCTTTCTGGTAATGGATTGATTCTTGAATCTTGCTTGGTTTAGGCAGGTAAGTGTTAAGAGGTTCTTTAAGGTTTTCATTAGGTATACATAGCTACACATAGGACTTTCTTGCAATACATAGTGGTTGGCTTCGAATCACATGAAGCCCATATAGATGTCCACCCCTATTCCCTCTAAAGCTCTCCCAGTGGGGAACAACATCAGTCCATACAAGGACCTACTGAGCTGAGTCATCAACCCTTGCATCTATTTGATGCATCATCACATGGCCGTCGTCTAACTCCTCGAGAATCATGTCATTCGCCTGTCACGTGTTGCCACCAGAGTCATAAATACTCGAAGTAAGCCCCTTTAGAGATAGGGGCGAAGCCTTGCTTCAAAGTCTCTATATCCCTATCCCCAAGGCCTGTGAAACTGCCTCAAATAGATGCTCACATGCCCACCCCCCTGTTTTAATGCCCCAAGATCCTCATCTGCGAGCCCTTTGGGGGAAAGATAAGACAGATGCCATATATGGTTGACTAATGCTCCTACCGTTACAGATAGGAAAACTCCGATCGTAAGCTCCTCTAGGGACTTTACAATTTCATTGCCTTAGGCGATAACGGAATGCTGCTCTTTCTGAAGGTATCTTTTTCTTATATTCGAAGCGGACGCTGCGCCCCTGGGATAACTTGAATCTAGGTAAGAAGAGTAGCTTTCCGTCTTGTTACCGCCTCCGATCCATTCCTTGTAGCTCAGTACTGCTTTAATCATGACACCACCAACTTTCCCCGAAGTTAAAGGGAGTTAGGAAGAACATCTTTCATACCAGCTTCGTATCTCTTTTTTGGGATTCCACTTCCTATTTTAGGTAACTAGGAAAGTCGAAATGACAGCCTATGTTCTCATATGATATTGAATCTGTTGAGTTCTTATCCCATCCCACTTGAAGGACTGTTGACAGGGTTAGGGTCATGTCACTCGGATGGGAAAGTAGATATTTCAGTAAAGTAGAAATGAAAGTCTTTATTTCAGTCCTACGACTGAGAATTCTGTATATAAAGAAGAGTTCAGATAGCCCTTGCCTTTGGTCACTCTCCGCGTCAACAAGTTCGAATTCTGACTCAAAGACCATCTAGCTAGTCGTCTTCCCTAGAGAGTTGGCTGGTTCAAGAGAGACCCCGGATTGGATCAGCCTTCGTTCTCACAAGAATGGTCTGCCCCAGCGGAAAGCGCCTCCACTTCAGCGAGAAAATTGCATTCCACACGGACATTGGAAGTCGATGAAGTCGGTCTCTGTCTTCTCATCCAAGATGACTCAAAAGAAGTAGGGGAAGGCTCAGAAATAAGGTCTTACTAAGCAAGAGGGTATCGGGCAAAACAGGGCTTTTCGTTCACTCCAGAGCTACTATAGCGGAAGAGTTACTATTCCATGAGCTAAGCCAGACGGCTAAAAAAAGCTTTAGCTAAGGATTCTTTAAGAGACTCTGAAACGACAACGGAAAACGATCCGTCGCCGAAGAGAGATCAAAACTACGCAGCTTATCGGACTCAACCGCGCAAGCGGTTCAGTCTTCTCATCCATTGGAATAGTACGCAAGACCTTCCTACACTTATGCGCAAGTCGAAACAGACAGAGAGAGCCTGCTTCAGTGCGTTAGGAATAGCGAAAATGCGCCTCTTCCCAGCTCCCTCTTCCTTGAAGCCCAGTCTTCCGACAGGGTACGGAGTAAATAATAATAAGGTCATCTGCCATATCCTGGCCGGCCTTCCAGTTCCTGAGAACTGACTTACAATAACTAAAAGTCAGAAGCCTAGAAAGAACGCAGCCTTACAATCAATATCAATAAAAAGAGGCTTCGCTCCTCTACCTTAACGTCCATACTGAACGGAAAGGACATCAAAGTCAGGACTGTCCTCTCGGATATAACACCCTCTGAAAGAAGAAGGATTTTAAAAGCAGGATGATAGATTGCGAAGATCACTGTCCGCAACGCTAAAGTAACGCGGGCCAGTAGTTAACCAGTCAGCTAGCTTCAGTTATAAAGTTTAGAAGTAGCTGCACCCACGGACAGAAGGAATAGAATACGCTCTTTGAAGGACGTTAATCAATAGGAGAAGATAGCCACGCACAGAAGTAGCTGCAATTGCTATTTCATTCCCTCCCACTCTTCTAGCTCTGATCGTAAACGCTCTTCTTCCAATAGGAGTGATTCTTTGCCTTGACGCTGTGAGAGCTTCCGATCCTTGAGTATGAGTACTCCTATCCGCTCTTGGGTTCATAACCGGTCCTATTGAATCAGTTGCACATGAATACGGTCTTCTCGGGTTTCCCTTTCCCGGGATTTATCCTTGGCTTTGACTCTTTCGATCTCTGGTTTGCCTGTCTGTAACCAATGCCTGTATGACTGTCTTGGCTTTCTGTCTTGACTCTCTTCCTTCCTGCTGTCTTGGTGAAGACTGTGGTAGTGGTCTCGGTTCTTTGCTTGGTTGATTGAATATTTCTTTCCTTGCCTCCGGAGAGTAGCCTTAGTCTTAATCTGCCTTTAGGGAGTGAAGTGAACCGGGGGTGATATAATAAGTTGTGAAAGAATCGGTTTAGAACGTATCCGCTGTTTTAGGGTTGGTTTGGCCGCTGCTAGAGTAACCGCTCGTCCTTTCTTCCGTCATGCTTTGAATATCCCCTAGCGCTTATTCGTCAAAGGGCGATTGCCTTTATTACCGGATTACTAGAAAGTTATTCAAAAGGTAAAGTAAAGGAGCTAAACCGGAAGATCTCATGAAACCTTATCCTTCGCTGAATCTTTCCTTTGTCCTTCCCTGGAGACGGAACTTTCTTATTCAACTACGGAGTTTCACCGCTGTAACCATCCGACTGTACGTGTGACTATGTATCCCCCAACCTATTCATATCTCTCTTGTACTAATGCCGTGTTACGAGGTTGCCTCTCCCTCCCTTCTCTACCCACCTTCTCTGCTGGGAAATCCCTCTGTATTGGTCAATAATCCCTAACTCGAGCTCTTCTTGAAGATCCTTCTTTGACTCTTGACTTGATACTTCGTACCCTTTACTTGAGAGAGGAACGGTTGACGAGACGGATGATGCCGTTGGCGAGCTCGAAAGCAGATAGCCAGTTCTAAGCCGTGCCTTTGAATCAATATAACTAGAAAGCCGGATTGAATGGGATTCTCTGCTTCCGCCTAAGCCGTGCTTGCTAATCCTAGGAATTTCTCTGACCCATCTGTTCTACCCCCACTTCTTCTTCTTCACTGCCAGGTCGGATTACTTTGTGCTGTCTTCCCCTTGACTTATAATCTTCTTCTTCTTCCGTGATATTCTCAATTGAGTGGAGCTTTCTGAGCTATCGTATCGGTAGTGCTAAAGATCCTATCCTATTCAGGACATTCATTGAGGAAGACTTAGTCGGCATATAGCTTCACACTGGCGAGAGGTTTTATCTACTCATAAATAAGTCCAATACAATCCCATGCGCATCAGCTAACGCTTCCATTTCTTCTGCCCGTGCCGTGGTTGACTTCTTGGATTTCATTTCTTTATTTTATGGTAACTTATGTTATTGAAAATTATTATAGATTCATTTAGTGTTATTACTTGACTCACTACGGAACTTCCTTTGGGCGAGCCTACTTACTTAACTTGATTGACTGCGGAGCTACTTCGCCCCTTCCGTTGGCTACTCTCGTATGAACACCGTTTCTCTCCTTAGATTATCTAGCCCGCCTGCCCTCTATTTAATTAAGTGGTCCCATTTGCTTTCAAGCGGCTTGGCGCTAGAACACTTCATTAAGAAAGATCAGAGTACCAAAGAGAAACTTCTTCTTCTGCCTACCTGGAAGATTAAGACTTCGGATGATGCCCAAGGTACTTTCCCACTGCTAGCTCGCCTTCTGCTTCTAAGCGAGCATAAACTTCTTCTTATGCCTAATCCCTTTTCTAAGAGGAGGTTAGCTTCGCTTGCCAGGGGACCTGCTGCTTGTGGGGGAGTATTCAGAGTCTGTACAAGGGCTTTCCTTTTAGGTCATCACACTGCTTATTTTGCTGAGTTGCTTGCTCTTCTAGCCTAAGTAAGATAAACTTTTGGGAAGATGAATTGAGACTTGAAATTGCTTCTTCATAGAAGGGTTCTCCTGAGGCTTTCAAGCGAATTGGCATGGCATACTCACTGGATTGGACTGAAACCAGCCTATTTGAGAACTTTCGGGTCGGGGTGCGGTGAGGGAAGGTTTGCTTTCTAATGGATTCGAAGTTCGGCTTCACTTCCTCTTGTTGAAGAAAGAAACCTGGTTGGTTCGTCTTGCTCAAATCAGCGAATTGCTATTGCTCTAAAGCATTTCTTTGTCGTCACCGAGAAGTCCTGAGAAAAGAAGTGGATTTGCTCACAGGCGGAGGATGAAATAGAACCCGACCGAAGTTGCTAACAACCGGCCAATTTAATGTAATATCGGGAGTACTCCCGATATTACATTACCTTCGCTGAATCTTTCCTTTGGATTGTCCCTGAGGAATGAGACTTTCTTATGCTTATTCGGAACTACGACTCTCATTGAATATTTGTTTCTTTTTTCTCACCGACCGAAACCACTTTGACTGAGATTGGAAGTGGATCCTTCACCTGCCATGGACAGGGACTTCTTCACTCAACTATGAGTACGGATCCGCCGCCAATGCGAAGGAGGCCTTAACCTACCTCGCATGTCACTAAAGCGAGCATCGATCCTCTTGCTGAGATTAGTCAAGCTTCTGACATATAACATAGATAGAAGAGCTTTACTTTAGTTTGGTTTGGCAGCGGAGAAAGAAGATTGATTAGCTTCGGCTATAAAAGATTCCATTTACTTAGACTTAGTGAAAAAATGGAGGAGCATATATATTATCGACTGACTTTAGAAGGAGGTAACACACGAGGCACGCTGCGCTCCACATTTGCATGGAGAGACAGGACTACCCTTCGAATGGGATCAAGTATGTCAGAACGCTTTTGAAGACATCAAGGAGTATCTGTTAAATCCCCTACCCTAGTCTTAGGGGCTCTAGTCAAAGGACGTCCTCTGATCTTTTACACAGCAGCTCGTCCTGATTCGCTAGGAACTCTTCTTGTCTTGCTTGCACAAATGATGAAGGAAAGGAAGTTGCTCTATACTAAGTCGTACCCTGGTGGGCGCAGAGTTCAATTATTCAAACTTCGAAAAGATATACCTTGTTTGCAGTACAAAAGCTCAGACACTATCTCCTGGAACATCCCGTTCGGCTCATATCGAAAGCAGATCCGCTCAAGTATTTGCTCTCGAGCCTTTCTTAAAGGATAAATACCAAGAGGTTATGGATTATCCAAATGTCCATGATGTTTCCCTAATGTTGTAAGGCAAAGGACAAGCGTTGGCTGATTTCTTGGCAGCTCATCCAGCCTCTGATGACACTCATTTGTCAGATGATCTACCTGATGAAGAAGTTTTATATGCTAAAGTTCAGTTCCCAACTAAAAAAGGATCGATGGTTCATCCAGGAGCGGGGGCAGGGATTGTCTTCATGACCCCAGAAAGGTCAATGATCCCTTACTCGTTCACACTGACTTCAGCAGCTTCAAACAAGGCTGCTGAATAGGAAGCTGGTATAGCTTTGGAGATGAAGATTGATCCTCTTACAGTGTATGGCGAAACTGATCGTTAATCAGATCTACACTATTTATTAAGTAAGAAAGAGGTCTCTCGAGCCTTATTTCTTTCATCAAGGCACGCTCCTATCCTAAGTCAATTCCTCGAAGTAAATGTCGAGCATGTTCCACGGTCACAGAATCATTATGCCGATGCGCTGGCAAGTTTAGCGGCAGCCTTGGTCCAAACCAATCCATGCAAATAAGAGTCTAAGAATGCAGGTCAGTATTAGAAAACGTTACTGCCCTACCCTCTCTGTTTCCGTCTTTTGAAACAAGTAAGGTGTTCTTCCTTCATCCTCCATCCCCATTACGAGGGCCGGCCGGAATATGTTTGGCTGTTCAATAGCCAATTCCTTTCTTTCGGAAGGGTATGCTGGGAAGATGAAGAGATGAACTTTGGAATTAAGTTACAGAGAAATTCAGCAAGAAGCTTTCGGGTTGGAAAGGTGCCCGTCCTATTAGGTCAAGCTGGTAAGGTCTTGTTTTTAATGAAATCCACTCTTCATGCCTTTATTCCCTCCTTGTCTGGGGTCCCGAAAGGAATGGCTGGTAGGATTGAAGGAATTCGGACGATATGTCCATGGTCTGTCTGGTGTTGGAGGGAGAGAGAGAATGAATCTCTTCACATGGGAGAAGGCTCTCCGAAGCTTCGATTTGGAGGCTTGGGCTGGAGCTCAAGCTAGTTGGACTATAAGCTAATTATTCCGGTCTACTTGTTGGGCAGGCTGGCCTTCCTTCATCCCATTCATCGCGATGAAAAATAAAAAAGAAAGGAGTGAGAGGGAAATAATCCACCATCTCAGCCGTCCGCTTCTCCTGCTTTTCAAGTCCGGCAAGATAAAGATAGGTCCCTTTCTGAATAAGCCATCCTTCCCGAGAAGAGATATGCGCTACGACTCCAATATCCGCGGGCTCCCTCGCGGAAGCAATGAGACTTGTTCTCATTGGTCGGGGATGATTTCCAAGAATCCGAAGTTGGAGCGGGGAAAAAATCCCCAGTGGAAGCAGTCCCTCCGTTATAGTTGCTTCAGAAAGAGATATTGGAAGGTTGGGCGATCTCCTATCCTGTCCGGTCGTTGTGGCACGCGAATCTATTGAGAGATATATTGAGCCCGGGATTGACTTGCAGTGATATGATGTCACGAAAAAAGGCTGATAATAGCTGAAGTCCGCCTCCGTCCCTCCTCCTCGGAGCCAGGTGCGGTTTTAGGAATTATGGGAGTGGAGTTTTGTTTTAGGGGAGTTCGTAGTGGTTCCTTACGTAGCTACCCTTGGGTTTATATTATGAGCCCCTAAAGAAAAGAAGCGAAGGCGCTAATAGTGAGTCAATCTATGGAGTGCAGATGAAGCGATGCTTCAGCAGGAGTAGGCCCACTCTTCCCCTGGCCTTTGGGAGTAGGAAGGAAGAATGCGGGGAGTTTGCACAATTCACATAGAATGAATAGAGGATAAAGCACGGAACAGAGGCTGAAAGCAAGCAGGGATTTCACCAAAGATAGCTCTTTCACCTACCTAACGCTATCACAGTGTGATAGAAGCCCTAAGCTAACCTTTAAAGCAGATGCCACTGGAGAATACGCGGCTTAAGCAGAAGTATCATCATCAGCCAATGGAGAGTCAGCCGAAAAGGAATCTTCCTTTGAAAGGGTTGGAAGGCATTCCATTCAAAATCAGCCGAGTCAGGGATAGATAGGATATAGGGCATCCGAATACGTTGAATCACCCGCCAAACGCCAAATCAGCATAGGAGCAAGAACACGGATGCATTCCACAGTGTAGGTAGCCATTCTCAGTCCACAGATCCGGGTTAGCAGTCTCAGTCAAGAGTGAAGATTCATTAAAAGAGAGTGTGCAACACCGATTGGTTTATGAGTTCAGGACGTGGCCCTCGGGTGAGGTTTTCGACTGAACTAACTTAGAGTGCTAACAAACGGACTAAAAGAAGCTTTCTTGTGAGGTCTATTTGCTGCACCTTCTTCAACGGGGAAGCTTTCAATTCAAGCCCCGAACCTCGCCTATTCCCTTAAGATAGATCTTACCTGCAACTTCGATTCGGATGATGCCTTCCCACTAATCCCGCTTTGAGAAGAGGATCTTCCTTAAACTAATCAATATCAGAGTAAGCAACAACATTTGCATTTTCCTCCAATTCATATTCAATATTCGTACTTTATCACAGGCCGGAGATTGGCAACTTATGAAAGAGAAGCCCCACTACCTTAGACTGCCTTGCTTGCTCCTATTCCACGACTTCCTTATGGAACTACGACTTGAATCGTATGAAGGTTTTTTATTCCGGTTGAGTGAGCCTAAACGAAGCTTTGGGAACTTCAGTCTTCCTGAACTGCCTGAACCTGTATTCCAGGGCGTAGAAGCCTTGCCCAACAGACGAAACCGCTTTGCTACAGGCTTGCTTCCGTAGCTCCTCAAGTTCAGGTGGCGACATGCGGTAAGGAGCTTTGGCGGGTGGCTTGGCTCCCGGCACTAACTCGTTATGATCAACTTCTCTCCTAGGTGGAAGCTTCTTGGGTAACTGGGGTGGCATTACGTCCTTATACTCCTCAAGGACTCCCCAAATCTCCTTTGGTAGCTCCTCCGTTGTGCCATCTACTCCACCATCTACTTCCCGCAATGTAGCTAGGTAAGTGACTTCTCCCCTCTTCACTCCTTTCTTGAGTGACGGAGAGAAAGCTTGACTTGGTGGTAGGCTTGGTTACCTACCGCGGAATCATGCATGGACCTTCTTCCAAGATACAAAAGGAGTTATAACGCGGCAAAGGAATCACATGGAATTGCCTTAGAAACTCCATGCCCAGAGCACAATATCAAAATCATCCAAGGGTGCCATTCCGCTCCACGCACCAAGGTGCAACTCTACCCCACGAGCTACACCATCAAGGGGCAGAGCCTCACTCTTATCAAAAAGAAATTCAATGAATCCCTAGTTACTAACTAATGTAATGAGTGCCATTTTCCTACCATAATAGTCTTTTGCGATTCCGCGCATTGGAGCTGAATGAAAGTCTTTCCTTTGCCTTTCACACTAAGCTCTTCGATCCTGTTTATAGTTAAAATATTCCAACTATTCCTTCACACCCGAAATTCGGAAGTCTAACTGAGCAGAGCAATAGATTGATGTTCAACGCAATGATTAGTGAGTGCTTCCATTAAATCAAGAGTGTTAACAGTGCAGCAAAGTCTCTTATCTTCCCACGGAATCGAAACCGGACCAAGCCTGCTACCAATATGTTGAATTGGGACAGGAAACCATCATAAGCCAGCCAACAAGCCTACCCCGGAGACTCGGAAAACCTCCGACTGAGACCCGTCAGACTCACTTCTGTACAGAAGTCTTTCCACCGCCTCCAGCAAAGGCTGAAACAGTGGATTCCTTTGGTCTTTCTTTGACCAAGCACTACTAATGAAATTAGCCCTCCAGATAGAGTCCACCTAAAACTAAAAGATAAGAGACAAGGGAACGAAGCTATTTGAAAAGTGATTTGGTCTATTCTCTATCACCCGACTCAGGGGAAGAGGTACACGTACACCAGAGCATAGCCTACCTAGCCCCTCCTTCCACCTTTCGGTGAGAGGCCTGGAAAAAAATCGGGTTAGCTAAACGTATACAGACATAGAATATGGTTTCAGGCTTCTGACTGACGAAGCGAACCCTTTTTAGAGGGTGGTTTCCCTCTTTCCGCACTCTACCACAGCTAAGGTCTGACTCGATAGGAGCACTGGACACATAGGCCTGTTTGTTTCTTCGGCTAGTGCCTGGTTCCGTCCGGAATAGAAGAGGGGAGCTATCCTCAAAGAAGAGAGTTGGAGGTTCCAAGTTTTTCCATTTAGGGTTGGTTTGGTTCCATTCAGAATGGGTTTTGCTGGTTATTTCTAGTTGGTCATGGAAATGCCGCGGGGGGGTATGGTATGGCGACACGAGTGCCAGGGAGTAGAAGAGCAGCGAAAGTAGTACTACAATAGACGTAGTGGCTGTACCAGCTTAATTGATAGTAATCTTTTATTGCATGATCCCGTTCCCCTTGGGGAGTCTCAAAGAATTGTATATTTTATATTAACCTTTATAGGAGTGCTGCACGATGACGAGGAGGCAGCATAGCGCCAGTGGTAACGTGTGAGTTCGGCTTTTTCACAGATGTCGGTCCTGGAACATACTTCAATCTCGTTTTGATAGAAATTTATGTATCTTTCTAAAAACATCTCTCGAGTCTTGGGATGAATCAGAAGGTTGAGTCAAGGGAAGGGTCAAGATAATAAACTCCGGCAATCCTTGGCATAAAGATTTATTAGAGCTCTATCTCTTCCCCCCCTCGTTTGGGGCCGGTTGACTCAAGTGGAGTGACCACCCCTCTAATTAATGAAGAGTAAGCATCTGATTCTGCAGGAAATGAAGAAAGACTAGATATAGGATTCCACCTCAATATAGGATATTCTAATTATATTGTACCGGCGCTTACGGGCTTATTGGATTGGATCAAATTCATTAAGTTACACGGAATATGGCAGCCGTAGATAAGCAAGCTGGGGTTGACCACATCTGTCGAAGTAAAGAAGACAGTCAATCCCAATCGATGAGAACGAAGTATTTGATTCTTCGACAAGACGGGGGATCTAGTAGCAGCTTAATCTATGTCAGTAGGTCTCGATACCTTATTTATTTTCAGGTAAAGCCTATTTATTACCGAAGGCTTAGGAGGACTATCAATGGAAAGGGGGCCGCCGATGCACGTCCAGAGATCGAACCAGCGACAAACATAAATCTTAAGTTCTAAATAGGAAAGAAAGTCATTCTGGTTCATAGTAAATAAGCAATCAAGCGGCTATATTAACCAAAAGGGACTTCCAGCTGTCGTCTACTCAAGTTATGTGAAGGCAATCATAGAAGCCAGTTCGATACCATTGGGAATTTCATCCGTCCCTTGTCCTCCATTCGAAGAACTTAGTTAAGGTACTACCGAGCCTGTTCGTTTAGTAAACATAAGTGCCCGACTCTTTCAAAATCCAGCTCGTCAGATGAACCCGCATCTTGACTCTTAGCTCTGCGTCTTCTTGGAAGTGAGATCACTAGGTTTGTGGTGATAGACAGACCAGACAGAATGAAAAAGGTGCCTCTATATCTACATCTACACAGGAGGACGGAGCGACTCGCTATGAGTCATTGAGTATGCAGACTTTATGGTGAATAAGCTCGCCTAAAGAAAGAGGTAAGATGCCTATAGCTTCGATCAGAATAGTCCTGGTCTCGGGGACGTAGAAAGAGAAAAGGCGCAGCTTTTTTTGAGGCGAGCAAAAGCAGAAAGTAGCTTGAATCTTGATAATTGAGTGAAGAAGTTCCGGTAAGAGCCATCCTACACTATGAAACCATGCTGCATCGGTGTTTTCAGGGCCTGGAAGGCCTATTAGATTAGGCCAGGTTCGTAGACTGGGTACATAGAAAGGGGGAAGGGACGCTAACAAGTACTAAAAAAAGACTTTCCACAAGGATTGGCTCGATCTTCTTATTCAAGGATTCTTCTGCCTCACAAGTGCCGGTCGATCCCGACCGCACCGATGCGGCTTAACCATCGTTTATCCACAGATGCTACTTTGAAACAACTTGGAGGGGAACGCATCCCTTAGAAGCTGCATGAGCACTTTAACCAAAGAATGTAGGTCATAGCTAAATAAAAGGAGCATTACTTCGAACCAACAAGAAAGAAATCCAATTTGGAGTACTAACCAAAGGAGTGGCACTTGAAACGTAGAAAGACCAAAAACCCAGCCTGTTGCTGAACGAGATTCTCATTCTCTTTTCCAAGCCCGGTTATTGAACCTATGCTCTACTAAATCTCAAGTACCCGTATACGCTACCTTCCTTGATCGACCCAGAATGTACTATCTCTAGCCGTGAATTCACTACACGAACATTTTACATATGAAAGAAAAAAGAGATCCATTGCAATTGTATGCTATTTCAATCAGTCCATGCTATCCGCTACACAGGCATATTCTACCCACTACACAGGGTTATTCAATTCCGTTTGATTCAAGACAAGAAAGGGCAGGAACGCTTCAAATAGACTACAGTGGACATATTATTCAGAGAGCCGCATAGACCCTCGATTTAGTTTAGAAACAAGAAGATTACAGCCTAGTAGTTGGTGGAGGCACTAAGTACCCAAAGGGTATGACGAAAGGCTACAGCTATGCATAGGAAGTCTCAGTTAATGGGATGCCGGGTTCCCTTTGAGTGTAGAAAAGCTGCTGCTCGACTTGTTGAATTGAGGTTGTGCCTCTTCCAATCGCCATAGTTAAACTTCTGATTAGCCCTACTCTACTAGATTAGCCATAGCTAATTCGATAAAATAGAGGGGTGAAAGACTCAAATTTCGATATATGTAGAAAGGACACAACCTTTTTAGAAACAAAGACTACGAGACTTTAGATTATCCATCCACTGTTACAAGAATGGTATGTGCCTCCATTAGGAAGAGAGGGAGAATGTTACTCAGTTTCGGTTGAAGTTGGCTTGCTGGATCTTGGAGTTGAACGTGAATAATTGTGAGAAATTACCCCCTTGTGTATCCTTCTGTTCCTAAGGGAAGGGGCTTACCCATATAAAATATATATAATAAAGTTTGCACTTAATCTATTAAGGTATTTCATTCCAATCTTCTGATCTTCAACTATTCTCACCCCTCGGAGTCTAAAAAGATGTGTATCTTGCTATTGGTATCAATCGGTCCTCTCTTTCCTTTTGGTGGTATAGCCGCATGTGTAGATTACCCTTATTCTTCATCTTCTCTACCCTTCGGTTGCTTAGGGCGCCCTGAGGGTGGTCGTAGATCACGGAGAAGAGTTATTGATCACATAGCTTGGGTACTAGAAGTTGCTGATCGTATCATTCGGGCAGAGCCTGGGTCCCTTAGTCTTATGTATAGCGCAGCTCCCTCAAAGTGTCTTTTGCTAGTTTTGTTCCGATCGATGAAGGATACTCTACTAGCTCTACTAGATAGTATAGGGGCGCGCGGATTCGTTTTCCTATTTCACTGGGATCGGTCCTAAGGCGCGTGCTTCAATATTGTCTTGATTGGCAGTCGCTCTTCTGTATTTTGAATCTTCAGAGATACCCTTAGAGTTCTGTCCTGAATGGGAGGGTTGTTGAGTCAAGTCAAGAAGAAGAAAAAGAAAGTCCCACAAAGGAATCTTGGACAATGGGCACAAGTCTTTATTAAAGTTTTTATTAGTATCTCCATTATAATTAGCATTTCTATCAGCTCTGCTCTTTTGTCTCCTGAATAGAATATCATCTCGAGACCCAAACAACGAGATCCGGATTGGAACCAACGCATATTGATTCAAAGCTTATGGCCCTTCAATAAAACCCCCCTCTGTATAAAACCGTAAGTGAGCGGTGCGAGTCTACAAAGAAGACTTTCCATCTTCCTTCTTTGGCGCTGCTGGAGATGCCCCACAAGGCCTTCTTTCTCAAGATTGAATTATTCGCGGTGAACAAAAGGAAGCAACGCCGCTACAAGCAATAGAAAGCAACGTTTATTAATCCATTTCAGTAGGTGGCGGTGTACACTAGGTATCAACAAAGGACGCTTTCTCTCACCCAGCCCTTAGGAGGTGTTAACTCTTCGCCTTCGGCTTTCCATTGAATGATCCATCCGGTGTGCTATTTAGACTCAGTCAGTGAGGGCTTATCCCTTTTCAATCTACATGGCATACGTACACGAATATTCAAACTCATCGACTCGGCTCAAAGCATATGATCAAAGCTCTAGTGGCGCACATAGCAATATCAGAATTGAATTCTCGTCGGCCTGACCGGCAGTAATAGCGAACTAACACTGTTCTAATAGAAAGGGGGAGTCCCTCTTTGCGGTAGATAACGCAACCGAACACAAAATGAAGCTTTCAGTCTCGCAAAGCATCTGGGCGAGCCCCTCCCCCCGGAAACAGCCAGCGAATCGATAACTGAACAAGAGGAAGTAGAGCGTCTCACGACTCTATATGCTGTACCACATACTAAGACCAAAAGCCGTTCTTAATAGAAGTCCCCAGGAGCTGGTTCCTTGAAAACTCTTCCCTTGACTTCTATACGAACTGGTCAAGATTTCACTTCTTTTTCTTCGCCACCGCCCTCTATCAATTCCTTCGTCGAGAAAGAAAGCAATAAACGCTCGGGTGGAGGAGGAATTTAGTACCAAAAGCAAGCCGGTTCAGCCCCCCCTACTAAGCATACGTTTATTACCAGATCCGATAACAGCGATTCTCCGTCTCTGACCAGGAGGTATCACATCTACAGACATTAGCCCCAAATGCTAGCTCGCATTATTCATAGTAAGTCGCTACATCATGCTTTTGAGGAAGCTATTCGGGCTTAGCCCGCCTCTTCTTTCTCAATTCTTTCAGTTTGATGGGCGTGCTCTCGTTTCTAGGTTTGGATGTTCTTTAAGGGTCTACTATATTACGTCAATACATGAATCTCATCTTTCCAATCTCTTTATTCTTTACCCGCTCATTCCTCTGACTTTATGCCTTCTATTCGGCTTCTACCCTACCAAGTCCGACCGGGGGTTACCTTCTCGTTATCAACTGCTTTCTTACTTCAAAATGTTGTATCATGGGCTTGAGGTATCACCGCCTACGAGTATAGATTTCCCGTTCGGTACACATAGCTTTTCCTATCGAAGGATAGAACCTCTCGCCTCTTCTGTGGAAGCATCCTTAGGGAGGTCAAGTCCATATAAGAGGACTAGGAGGTCAAGTCCATATAAGAGGACTAGCCACAAGTACTGAGACAATATCTAAAATCTTTGCAATTATTATTTAATTGTGGGATTTTAACCCACTTCC
>QWCI01001491.1_pt1 | contig 18279 bp, 18 predicted proteins | sample 1972541 | NCBI WGS metagenome assembly QWCI01 (sample SAMN09866712, study PRJNA288562) | Human oral metagenome isolate term3_saliva, whole genome shotgun sequencing... | isolation source: mouth | host: Homo sapiens | place: USA: California | reverse complement strand
TGACAAGGTGTTTACTGAGGAGATGCTGGCTGGTGGTTATCAGAAGAAGTATTTCCGTGCGGTGTCTCGTTTGACTGCGTTGGCTCGTGAGGGCATGCTGGGTGAGGAGGCGGAGCGCTAGTTCCGCTGTTCGCCGGGGCCGAGCTTTGGCCGGCTCGGGTTTTGATGCGCTGTTCTTTCTAGTCCCGTGAGACTCGAAGCTCGCCCGGTTTGCATGGTTAGCTTGGTTAGTCTGGTTTACCTGAACCGCGCCAACCCCTCTCATACGTGAGGACCCTCGCCGGGTCGCTTAGGAAGCACCCGGCGGGGGTCTTTGTGTGGGCGAGAACCTGGTACGTGACGGGAACATGGCGTGTCGCTCGCATGGTTTCTTCCCTTGCCAGGGAGTTATGCGGGGGTAGATGTGGTTGGAGTGTATAATTTTGCGTGTAGCCTCCGCGAGGTTCTCGCGAAGCACCCGTTTCTGCCGCATGGTTGCGGGCTATTTTCGGGTAGCTATTTCCCTTCCTTTTCGGAGGGACTTTCATTGAGGGACGGACATGCTCTGTAGTGTCTGGTTTGTACATCTATTTCCCTTCCTTTTCGGAGGGACTTTCATTGAGGGCTCGGTGAGGAACTCTCTGCCGCACTGAGTGAGGATTTCCCTTCCTTTTCGGAGGGACTTTCATTGAGGGCGTGAGGATGCCGCCCCCGCCCCCGGAAATTCGCATTTCCCTTCCTTTTCGGAGGGACTTTCATTGAGGGTCAGCTCAGGTTGCCCGTAGTAGGCCGCAATCCAGAATTTCCCTTCCTTTTCGGAGGGACTTTCATTGAGGGCCTTCAAGTTAGGAAGCGGTGCGCTAGTAGCGGCAAATTTCCCTTCCTTTTCGGAGGGACTTTCATTGAGGGACAACGCACTCTGGCAAGGCGTTGATTGGTGATTTATTTCCCTTCCTTTTCGGAGGGACTTTCATTGAGGGTCCATGGAGAGGGTCTTAACCCTGAAACCGTGTCGCGGAAATTTCCCTTCCTTTTCGGAGGGACTTTCATTGAGGGCCATCAACATTTTAATTTCTCCTTCTCTTTCTCAATTATTTCCCTTCCTTTTCGGAGGGACTTTCATTGAGGGCATACCGTTTTTATGGATAGGGCTTGAAATAAATGAATTTCCCTTCCTTTTCGGAGGGACTTTCATTGAGGGTCGTGAGCGACAGGGTACGCCACCAGTCGCGCGTATAATTTCCCTTCCTTTTCGGAGGGACTTTCATTGAGGGCTCAGCGCCGCCGAATACAAGAGGATTACGGACAAGATTTCCCTTCCTTTTCGGAGGGACTTTCATTGAGGGCAGTTACCGCGTTAGTGGTGGTGGTGGGGTCGCCCGATTTCCCTTCCTTTTCGGAGGGACTTTCATTGAGGGAGGTTCCGCGACACGGTTTCAGGATTGAGACCCTCATTTCCCTTCCTTTTCGGAGGGACTTTCATTGAGGGGCGGCCAATTTCAATGCTTCGCGCATCATTGCATTTCCCTTCCTTTTCGGAGGGACTTTCATTGAGGGGGCTCCGACAATGCGACGAAGAGCTTTGCGTTGCAGGTGATTTCCCTTCCTTTTCGGAGGGACTTTCATTGAGGGGCATCATGCGCCCGGCTATCGGCAGAATCGAACGGATTTCCCTTCCTTTTCGGAGGGACTTTCATTGAGGGGGTCAGTGAGCAGTGTGCGAAGTATTTAGGGGTATTTCCCTTCCTTTTCGGAGGGACTTTCATTGAGGGGCCGGATAAGTATCTCGGGAAGGGTACCATCTGGCAATTTCCCTTCCTTTTCGGAGGGACTTTCATTGAGGGCGGTGCCAGGTCTGAGGGTCAGTGTCCATGGCGAAATTTCCCTTCCTTTTCGGAGGGACTTTCATTGAGGGCGCGTTGATTCGTATTAATCGCGGTCGTGATAAGAACATTTCCCTTCCTTTTCGGAGGGACTTTCATTGAGGGCCAGTCGAACGCAGGGCCGAGAACCTTGCCCAGCCATTTCCCTTCCTTTTCGGAGGGACTTTCATTGAGGGCCCGAGCTTGTCACGCGCGGCTTCCTCATCGTTGCAATTTCCCTTCCTTTTCGGAGGGACTTTCATTGAGGGAATGGGAGCCTCATTCTCTATGCGCATTCCCCGTAGATTTCCCTTCCTTTTCGGAGGGACTTTCATTGAGGGTCCGCATCACTCATCACCTGGCTGACTCCAGCACCAATTTCCCTTCCTTTTCGGAGGGACTTTCATTGAGGGCTCAACCGGTAGCGAGTCCACAGCCGCGTTATGCGCATTTCCCTTCCTTTTCGGAGGGACTTTCATTGAGGGATCGTCCACAATCTGCTGCTGGGTCTTACCCTCGCATTTCCCTTCCTTTTCGGAGGGACTTTCATTGAGGGTACAAGTCCGGTAACGTCTGCGCCGCAAGCCTCGCATTTCCCTTCCTTTTCGGAGGGACTTTCATTGAGGGAGGGGAAGAAAGCACAATAGTGAACATCTCTTTATTAGATTTCCCTTCCTTTTCGGAGGGACTTTCATTGAGGGCCGACACTGCGACCTATAATGGAGTCTACAACCGACATTTCCCTTCCTTTTCGGAGGGACTTTCATTGAGGGACCACTAGTTCCGTAGCCGCCGAACTCAAGAAGGAATTTCCCTTCCTTTTCGGAGGGACTTTCATTGAGGGAGAGTCTTACCCTCGAACCCGCCGGTGAATAGCCCCATTTCCCTTCCTTTTCGGAGGGACTTTCATTGAGGGGTCGCTGAACCTTATCCTGTCCCGCTAGACACGATGAAATTTCCCTTCCTTTTCGGAGGGACTTTCATTGAGGGAGCTACTGTCCGACGGCCCCCGACCCGACAAACGCAATTTCCCTTCCTTTTCGGAGGGACTTTCATTGAGGGCCATGAGTAATTACGTTGATATTACCCACTGGAACGATTTCCCTTCCTTTTCGGAGGGACTTTCATTGAGGGCCGGGCGTCCACCCACCTTCACCATGAACTTACCAAATTTCCCTTCCTTTTCGGAGGGACTTTCATTGAGGGCCTACGAAGTTCCGCTACTCTGAGGCTCGCGAGCTGATTTCCCTTCCTTTTCGGAGGGACTTTCATTGAGGGCGCTATCCGACCTGTCGCCAACGACATCATCCTCAAATTTCCCTTCCTTTTCGGAGGGACTTTCATTGAGGGGACATGTGGAAGAAGTAATACCATGACCGAATACACATTTCCCTTCCTTTTCGGAGGGACTTTCATTGAGGGTCAGCCTGCATCGCCCGCCGTGCCGGTGACGGTTCCCATTTCCCTTCCTTTTCGGAGGGACTTTCATTGAGGGCAATGAGTAGGGTGCGGCGCGGTGTGCATGAGGTTATTTCCCTTCCTTTTCGGAGGGACTTTCATTGAGGGTCCAGCCCCACGCGCGGGACTGCGGCGGGTTCTCCTATTTCCCTTCCTTTTCGGAGGGACTTTCATTGAGGGTAGCGACCAGGCCGAGAGCTACCGAGCCCATGATCCCATTTCCCTTCCTTTTCGGAGGGACTTTCATTGAGGGGGCGCGAAGATTGATGCGCTGAACTTGCCGCGCCGAAATTTCCCTTCCTTTTCGGAGGGACTTTCATTGAGGGTTTAACGCGGCGCACCCGCGCGTGGTCTTCCACGAATTTCCCTTCCTTTTCGGAGGGACTTTCATTGAGGGTTGCCACGGCGATTGCGCGCAGCTCCACGCCGGTCTTTTCCCTTCCTTTTGGGATGGGCTTTCATTGAGGCAACGAACATTCAGAGCTTGCTCAGCGTGCCGTGATATTTCCCTTCCTTTTCGGAGGGACTTTCATTGAGGGTCAGATTCGCCGAGCATGCCCTCACGAGCCAACGCAGATTTCCCTTCCTTTTTGGAAGGGCTTTCATTGAGGCCAGAGGCCCCGCTACTGTCTGCCTCGTGCACCGCGAATTTCTCTTCCTCTTTGGAGGGAATCTCATTGAGGCCGGGTTTTGACCCACGGGTGGAGAGACAACCCACCCATTTCCCTAGAGTTTTATAGGGACTTTCTATAAGACAGATCAATATCCCCCCCCAAGATGACCGTGGGACCGTTTGTTCTGCAGCTTGAGGCGTAGACTTTCATTGAGGCTACGAGTACGTGGAGATTAGCGCCGCCGCCCCTGATTTCCCTTCCTTTTCGGAGGGGCTTTCATTGAGGCCGCAAGCGCACGCAAGCCCTACGTCGTGCCGTCGAAGATTTCCCTTCCTTTTGGGAAGGGCTTTCATTGAGGCTGGGGTAACCAGAAGGGCGGCCGTGGCGCGACCTATGAATTCCCTCCCTTTTTCGAGGGACTTTCATTGAGGAGGCAAACGGGACTGGGGCGGTTTGATTACAAATGTCATTCCCTACCTTTTCGTAGGAGCTATCAAGAAGACAGGCTGTTGTGGTGGTCCAGGATGGCTGCTGGAGTGTTTGTTCTGTAGCTTGAGGTGTAGACTTTCATTGAGGCCAGGCAATGCGCCGTGAAATGTCCAACCTGCATTATTTCCCTTCCTTTTGGGAAGGGCTTTCATTGAGGCTACACCCGCGTCGTATCCAACAACGCCGTCAGCGCATTATTTCCCTTCCTTTTGGGAAGGGCTTTCATTGAGGCTTCAATACCGCTTGCCCCGGTCGTTATTATGATTATTTCCTTACAGTTTTGTGGGGACTTTCATTGAGGCGTCGTAAATGGCTTTGCGGCCGCGCCGGGTCTGCGCATTTCCCTTCCTTTTTGGAGGGGCCTTCATTGAGGCAACAAGGTTGCGAGTGTCGGCAAGGCGCAAAACGACATTTCCCTTCCTCTATAGAGGGGCTTTCATTAAGGTGACAAACAGGGTCGCCTGATTAAGACCTTCTATGTTGCATTTCCCTTCCTGTTTATAGGGACTTTCAATTAGACAGATCAATATCCCCCAAGATGACCGTGGGATCGTTTGTTCTGTACCTTGAGGTGTAGACTTTCATTAAGGCTCGACACGCGAGCCACGCGCAGCAGAGACACGCTCTATCTCCCTACTTTTTCGGAGGGGCTTTCATTGAGGCTCTGCGACAGTGGCGGCATGTCTGAGGTCTCTGTCTGGGATCCATTCCTTGTTGGAGAGGCTTTCATTGAGGTTGGAGTATGGAAGCTCGCCAGGCTGACGCCGCTGGCTATTTCCCTACTTTTATCGTGCGGACTTTCCAGAAGACAGACTGTTATGAGTGCCAGGATGACTGCGGGACCGTTTGTCCTGTACCTTGAGGTGTAGACTTTCATTGAGGCCTGTTCGGTGACGGTGTTGAGGAGATGTTCCTGGATATTTCTCCGTTTCTCAACAGAGACTTTCATTGAGGTGTCCTAGCGAGTGCCCCGACCTGCGGGGCGACGAGGATTTCCCTTCCTTTTGGGAAGGGCTTTCTTTGAGGCCATAACTGTGACGTGCCCAACTTCACGGCTGACCTATTTCCCTTCCTGCTTGGAGGGGCTTTCATTGAGGCAAGAACCAGTCCACCCAGCGCTTCAAGGGTGCATCCAATTTCCCTTCCTTTTTTGAAGGGCTTTCATTGAGGCCCGTATGAGTACTCCAAGTGGGAGAACACGGCTCGATTTCCCTTCCTTTTGGGAAGGGCTTTCATCGAGGCGGAGGCGATGTTGGTCGAGGCGCAGTTCGGCTGGGTATTTCCCTTCCTTTTGGGAAGGGCTTTCATTGAGGTCAGGATGCGATCTCCGGTAACTCGTTCCGAGACAGCATTTCCCTTCCTTTTGGGAAGGGCTTTCATTGAGGTGGCAACGTGTGGGTATCATCAGGCGGTCTTATCCGCAATTTCCCTTCCTTTTCGGAGACTTTTATTGAGGCGAGACCGCGCGCAGGCACAGAGGGAGCCGGAGGAGCGAAGGAGTTTCCCTTCCCTGTTGGAGGGGCTTTCATTGAGGCGCGAATGACATCTGATTGACGAGCTTCCTGCGGATGATTTCCCTTCCTTTTGGGAAGGGCCTTCATTGAGGTGCCTCACAGGTCGAGATTGCAAAAGCGATTGATGAAGATTTCCCTTCCTTTTTGGAGGGGTTTTCATTGAGGCTCGACTAGCTCCTTCTGCTGCTGAGTGCCGCGAAGGGATTTCCCTTCCTTTTTGGAAGGGCTTTCATTGAGGTTGGCAGGACAAAATCGCTGAGCCTCAGGGCAATGTGTATTTCTCCACTTTCTAGCGGAGACTTTCATTGAGGCCAGTAGCGTCCGTCGTCGTCTTTAGCTGCAGGGCGGAGATTTCCCTTCCCTTCCTTTTTGGAAGGGCTTTCATTGAGGTTCAGGCTCGAAAGAAGCTCGCTTGCGAGGTGTCTTGATTTCCCTGCTGCTTTGTAGGGACCTTCATTGAGACGGGGGCTCATCCCTGCTTGCGCGGGAAACACCTCAACCTTCCCTACCTACGTAGGGACTTTCCCTGACATATTCTTGCTCCATTCGTGGACCCACCACAGTCCAGGAACGGAGCTTTTCCTTTTCGCCGCGCAGGAAGCAACCAGACCAAAACCCCGGCCGCAGGCCTCACCCACCAGCTGCTACCCGCCTCCTCCACGAGTCCCAGCAGAAAAACTCAACACGCCGACCCTGCGTCATAAACTCGCTGATAAGCCAAAACACCCCACCGTGGTGCTACCCTCAAAACCAAGCAGCCAAAGCTGACTGCCCACCATATTCGCTCACACCAAGGAGACACCGATGTCTACCCCCTACAGTGCAGGCGACGAACTACCCATCTCACTCGTCATGCACACCGTGTACTGCCCCCGCCGCGCATGGATCGAATCCAACGGCGAAAAAACCGACACCTCACAAATGCAAGAGGGACAATCCGCCCACAAACGAGTCGACGACCCCAAAACATCCCGCGGCACACAACAGCGCGCAGTCACCATCTCATCAACACGCCTCGGACTTACCGGACGGTGCGACGCCGTCGAACCCCAAGAAGACGGCACCACCCGCATCATCGAGTACAAGTCAACGCCCGTACGCCGCAACGCATCCGTTACACCCGCCCACAGGGTGCAGCTCGCCCTTCAGAAAATCTGCCTCGAAGAAGCCGGCGAAACCGTCAGCGAATGCGCGGTGCACTTCACCAACCACAACAAAACTGTGCCCGTCGATATCTCAGACGAAGACATCCGCACCGCAGAAGAATACGTACACACCACCCGCGCACTCATCGACAACCCGACAGCACCGCAACCCCTCGAAGACTCACCCCGCTGCAGCTGGTGCTCCCACATCTCCGTGTGCCTACCCGACGAATCCCACGGAAAGGAAAACATTACACGCGTCGTCGCCAGTAACCCCGACAGTCAAGTAGCGCACCTCACCACGCAAGGATCAAGAGCGACCGTCCAGCAAGGACGCCTCATCGTGCAGCACCAAGGCGAAACAATCAGCAGCGTACCCCTCGAACGCGTGCACAGCCTCGTCGTCCACGGAAACATCGACGTTTCCTCCGCACTTCTACGAGAACTCATGTGGCGCAACTGCACCATCATCTGGTGCTCCAGCACCGGCAGGGTCTACGGCTGGTCGCAACCCGGCACCGGGCCCAATGGCCTAGCCCGCGTGCAACAACACGTACTCTCAGCGCAGGGGCACCTGCCCATAGCGGCCGCCATGATTGCCAGCAAAATCTCAAACCAAGCGACCCTGCTGCGCCGCAACGGCCACGCCGCAGACGCATGCCGCACCATGCGAGACATCCAGAAGCACACGCCGCAAGCTACCTCAATCCCGGAGCTGCTCGGTCTCGAAGGTGAAGCCGCCTCGCTCTACTTCGGCAACTTTTCAGCCATGCTCAAAGAAGACGTGCTCACCGAACTCGGATGGACCTGGACCGGGAGGCAGGGGAGAGGAGCCAACGACCCCATCAACATCCTGCTGAACTATGCCTACGGTATGCTCAGTTCGGAGTGTATTCGTGCGATTCTCACATGCGGGCTTGACCCTCACGCCGGGTTCCTGCACAGCAGCTCACGCAATAAGCCGGCGCTCGCGCTTGACCTCATGGAAGAGTTCCGCGCCGTCATCGCGGATTCTGTGGTGGTGTCTCTCATCAATAGGAAGCAGGTCAAGGCATCGACCTTCACCACGGTCGGTGGCAGCTACCGGCTCACACCCGAAGGACGGAAGACCGTCATCGCTGCGTTCGAGAAGCGCATGGCCACGGAGATTACCCACCCCACTTACGGGTACTCGGTGTCCTGGCGCCGCGCTGTTGAGGTGCAGGCCCGCATGCTCCTGGGCGTAATCAACGGAACCACCCGCGAGTACACGGGGGTGACCGTACGATAATGCGTGATGACGCCCGACGAACACTCATTGCTTACGACGTGCCCAGCGACCGGCGGCGCGCCAAGCTGGCCAAACTTATTCTTAGCTATGGGGACCGTATTCAGTACAGCGTCTTCATTGTGGATGCGGCCCCGGCTAAGGTGCGGCGCATCAAAGATGAGGTTCAGGAGCTGATTGATCCGGATGAGGATTCGGTACTCTTCTGCGACCTGGGGCTGCTGGCTAGGCTTGATGAGCCGACCTTCAGCTACATTGGCCGGGCGCGCGAGGTGACCGAATCGGATGCACTCATTCTCTAGCTGCGTGCTGCTCATTCGCTGCGACGCGCGGCAGGGGAGCAGAGGAATGACGAGTTCGATTGCGGACGGGTAGTAGAGGTGGGGATAATGGCCTTTGGAGGCTTTGTCTGTCTCCGCGAGCACCTGGCACGTGACGTAATCTTGGCGTGTCGCTCGCGTGATGTTTTGGCTTGTCAATAGTGTTTAAATGCTTGAATGGCTGCTTGGGTATACTTTTATTTTCCTGCTTTCGGGCGGGGACTTTCATTGAGGCCAGGCGAGCACGGTTGCCAAGACGCCATTGACGCAGGATTTTTCCACCTTCGGGTGGGAACTTTCATTGAGGACCGGTACGTATGGCTCCGGGTATGATTCAGGAAGTCGTCTTCCCCGTTTTCGGGCGGGGACTTTCATTGAGGCATGCAGCGCGTGGACTCGGGCGAAACCCTCTTCTTGATTTCCCTGCCTTCGGGCGGGGACTTTCATTGAGGCTAGCCAAGTGCCGGGGAGTCTACCTCGGTGTCGGCGGATTTCTCGGGCGGGGACTTTCATTGAGGAGAAATGAAGCAGCTGAACGCGAAGGTTTCGAAGGCATTTCCCCGCCCTCGGGCGGGGACTTTCATTGAGGCAACAACGCTATGTTGTACTTGCAGGACGCTGAACCTCGATTTCCCCACCTTCGGGTGGGGACTTTCATTGAGGCCGAAAGCACCTCCTTCCGGCTTTCCCCTCCCCTCATTTCCCCACCTTCGGGTGGGGACTTTCATTGAGGCATGTGAACCCAGGACTGCATCAAGGCACGCCGGGCAATTTCTCCTCCTTTGGGCGGGGATTTTCAGTGCGATTCTGAGCATGAATCGGGAAATCTCACGCAGGTTGCTTAGCCCCGTTCTGGAAACCACCATGGTTTCTAGAACGGGGCTGTTCTCCTTAAAGCATGAAGACACGCTAGATGCGGCATCGACTGCAGATTCCTCTTGTCGGCTATCTGAGTCTGAAATGACCAAATCGGATGCGCGTAATCTGTAGTAGAGCTATGGTGAAGTCATGAGCAGAGAAGAGAGCCGATTGCGTCGTAGAGGAGAGGTAGGGATAATGGAGGAACAGCTGATATTTTAGAGGCTTCTCGTGCTTTTTTCCCAAACAAATCTCTACCGCGCTGTATGGTCAGAGCTTTCATTGAGGGATTAAATTTTGTTCTGGAAGCCTTTATCGCTGTTATCTCTCCTGCGATGGAAATCGCTGGAGCCTTCTTTAAAAACTTGGCCCTTCGCTGGTGATTTTACTGGCGGAGGGCTAAATATTTATATATTAATTTTTGTTTTGGGAGCGCGAGGGTGTTTGTCTATATGCAATCTTAATGCTATGGTTGAGACATCAATTGGCTCGGAAGTCCACACAGCAACTCCGCTGGAGTGATATGAGCCCCGGATATTTAGGAGGTCTAATGGTAGAAGTACCGCCCCCAAGAAAAAAGCCGCCTACCACGACGGAGTCGCAGTAGGCGGCTTTGAAGTACCTTGATACCGCTATGAGCGGAAGTCATGTTTTGCTGCAACAAAACACGACTTGAATCAGTATATCGGCGATGCGGGGTGGATTTCCAAACCGTGCCGAATACTGACCGTTTGTGTGGCATCCTGCTAGTTCCTCCTCCAGTTACGCCAATCTCATTTGAATAATGAAGCAAGCACAGTATGAGTAGGAAAACCGACCCCCTGAATTTGTGCTGAATAATGCCTGAAGTATGGCTGTTACAGTGTAGATTCAGGGGGCATTACCGTCCTTGAAATAGCAGCGTGACGAAAACGCGCGCATCATTCGAAAAAGACAGGTAGCTTTAAGCTACACAACAAAAATCGTGCACAACCCACGCATCGACGCGAGATGTGCACACCACTACCTAAGGAGACAAGCATGTCCCAGAACATCATTACCCTCGCCGACCTCATCGAGAACGTCAAGCTCGGCGGTGGCTCCGTCATCACCTCCATCACCGAACTCGAACCCGCCGCAGGCCCCCATGCATCCGTGGCACCCGCCAAGTACGTTGATGGCAGGGGACAGACTGCTAAATCCGTTTTTGTGTACGAGACCCGCTACATCGTAGAGAAGCTTGAAGACCAGGACGAACCCAAGAAGGAAGAAGCCGAGACTGCCGAGAAGGCCGTCAAGGGTAAGCCTCAGACCGTTGTCCTCATCGACAGCAAGCAGTCCGAACTCAACCGCGCAGAAGCCGCCATCGAACAGGGCCGCCAGTACGGCGACGAAGCAGTCGTCAAGATTCCGCGCGCCGTCGTCACCTACCAGACTGAAAACGGCCCCGTCGAATACACCGACATGGAACTCTCCCACCGCGTCTTCGACGGCCACTTCCGCGCCGGTACCATCAATGGTGAGCACATCACCGAAAACGACCAGTACCGCGCACTGCGCAACTGCACCCCCGCAGACATGAGCGCACTGCTCAACACCGCCCCCGCAGCACTCCTCTTCGGTGCATGGGACTCCACCCGCAAGAGCAACCAGGTCCGCCTGCGCAGCGCCCTCGTCGGTGAAATCATCGGCGTTCTCGCCGATCAGGAGCGTAGCGGCGAAGAGCAGCAGGCACGTCGTAGTGGTGCTCGTGTTGACGCTGTCGCTGCTAGTGTGCAGCTTACCCCCAAGGATATGGAATCCTTGGTCAACGACCAGGAAGCTGAACTGAGCGACAAGAACATCTCCGAACAGCGTAAGAAGATTAAGGGCGCAAAATCAGGTGACCGCATTTCCGGTTCTGCTCTCGGTCTGGGTAGTATCCCGCCTTCGGTCGAGGAAATTGGCGGTGTCTCCTGCCGTCGCATTACTCGCTCCTGGGTACTGAGCCTCGCCACCCTGCGTCAGCTACGCTTCGGCACCGACGAAACCAAGAATGTTGCTGCGCGTGCACTCCTTGCCGCACTCGGCCTCAACGCTATCGCCCGTGCGGAGCGTGAACTCTACATCCGTGCTAACTGCGACCTGGTCGAATCTGCCGCACCCGCTGTCGCCCTCGATCAGCGTTTCGGTGAGAAGAAGCCCTTCGCACCCCTGACCGTTGAACACACCGACCAGCTTCTCCTCGAAGCTATCGAGAACGCCAAGAAGGCTGGCGTGGCTGACTGGAACGGCCAGACTTTCAAGGTCGAAGGCAACCCCACCATCATCAAGAACGCCGCTGCGGAGGACGCTGAATAATATGACGAACCTCGGAATTCTCGCGAGGTTCCCGCTCGGCGTATACCAGGGCCACAAGGCAGATGGAAGCCCCGACGCCTTCCCCGACCCTGCCCGCTTGCAGGCCGCGCTCCTCAGCGCGGCCGCGCAGGGACCTCACGCAATTATCGAAAACGGGCAGCTCGCCCCCTCGGAAGAATCTCTCAAGGCCCTCAAGTGGCTTGAGGAGAACCCCCCGATTGGGCTGCAGCTTCCCGACATGTGCCCCGTGTACCGCTCACCCAACAAGATGAGCCGCTTTATGTACCGCGAGGTAGCGCGCTCTGCCAACGGGCGGCAGACTGAACGTCGTGCTGTGTCCGACGGCTGGGCTGTATCTGACACCATCGGCTGGCAGTACGATAAGGTGCCCGCAGACATCGCGGAAACCATCACCCAGCTCTGCGGCGAAGTACCCTCCCTCGGAGAAGCCAGCAGCTTCACCGCCCTCTACACCGGAGACGTGGAACCCACCCACACCATCGACACTAAGTCGGGCCCCTTCGAAGCAGGCGGCATGCCCGTCCGTGTGCCCGTGCCCGGCCGGGTTGATGCACTCATGCGTGCTCACGCAGAAGCGTACCCTGCTAAGGTGCCCACCAAGGCAGGCGACAAGACCGCCGCGAGCGACACGATGCGCCCCTCCCCGGTACCTATCGCAGGTCTGGGATCCGTCAAGTACCAGCCGGTGGAGGCTGAAACCTCCACCAGCCCCTGGGAATACTTGTGGCTCCTCGAAGTAGACGGTGAAGAGCTGAAGCCCGAACAGTACGTCAAGGCATGCTCCCTGCTCCACAAGGCTCTCGTAGCTGCTGCAGGATTCGGTGCGCCCAGCCTCATCACCGGCAGGTACCCCAAGGGTCACAAGCCGGCTAACAGCCTGGCGCTGCAGTACCTGCCTGCCCGCTACCTGCCTGACTATCTGCGTCGTGAGGTGAAGTCTAAGGGAGTCCTGCTCGTCTTGGTCCCGGCAAGCGCCCCGACCGATGAGGCTGTAGAACTCGGGATCGCACTCAGGAGCGTAGAAACCCTCTACGCTCAGGACTTCCCCCGGCTGACCGTGAAGCTTCGACAGAAGCGCCTGCCCGCGCAGGGTTTCTGGGATGCTCCCAAGACCGGGTACAAGCGCCTGTGGCGTACCCTCAGCGCGGCCGTTCCCGAATCGCGCGTTTTCAACCGCCCGAAGAAGACCGAGACGAAGGCCTGGACCTTCGCTGACGCCGCTCTGCTTTCCATGGCTTACGTGTGGCGTGACAGCTTTGAATCGCCCGAGGCTGAAACCTCACGTGAACGAATTCGTAGCTTGAGGAATCAGGTTGAAGAAAAGGCTGAAGCAAAGGTTCTGGAAGCCCACCGTGTAACCCAGAACCCCGCCGCCTACGCTTACAAGCTACCCCGCACTCTGCCCGCAGAGCCGTGGCGCGGCGTCGTAGACCTCGGCAACCTGGCAACGGACACGACCCTCGTAGCCATCGGCCAGTCCCGCCACATGGGCGGCGGCCTGCTGGTTCCGTTCGACGTGCCCACCGAAGAATACGACCGCCACAAGAAGGAGGAAGAGCATGACTAGCCCTGCTACCACGCTGCCCTCTATTACTCGTGATGAGTTCGGTGAGTTCTTTGCTGCACTCAACGGGGGGCACCGCCCCTTCAGCTGGCAGGAAGAAGTGCTCGACCACATTTGCGAGCACGGCGTATGGCCGGAACGTATTAACGCACCGACCGGCTCCGGTAAGTCCTCCGTGGTTGATATCCACCTCTTCGCGAATGCGCTCGCAGCGGTTGGCGCCGCGCCGCGCGTTCCCCGTCGCCTCTGCGTGACCGTGGGACGTCGTGCGCTGGTCGACAGCCAGGCAACCCGTGCCGACAAGATTTTCGGCGATCTGAAGGATGCGCTCGATGATGAATCCGGCGAGCCCGGTATTCTGCGTAGGGTTGCGGAAGCTCTCCAGAGCTTCCAGACCCGCAACAACGAGAAGGGGAGCAAACCCTTCGAGACTGGTCACATCCGTGGCGAACTCTCGAACCGCAACCTGCCGGTCACCGACATTTCGGCCTGCGCAATCATTGCCGCAACCCCGGATATGTACGGTTCGCGAGCGCTCTTCCGCGGCTACGGTAGCACCAAGGCTGCCCGCCCGCGTGAGACCGCCCTGCTGACCATGGACACCGTCATGGTGCTCGATGAGGCACACATGAACCGCCAGCTGCTACACACCACTCAGCGTATTGCCGAGCTGCAGAAGCGCGAGGTCAACCTGGGTGTTCCCACCCTGCAGGTGGTTGAGACCACCGCTACCCCCTCCACTGAGGACAGCGAATCGACCACCCTGGGCGTTGACATTGAGGCTCTCGATAAGCCGAATGATGAAGAACTGCGCGACCGTGTCTACTCGCATAAGGAACTGGTGCTCCACCCCATTGATAAGTGGGACGGCAAGCCCGGTAACCCTGCGACCGTGAATGCCGCTGTGGACGCCATTATGGAGCGCCTTGCTCACCGTGAGGCGGGTGAAAGCTCCAAGAAAGCATACACTGTCGGCTGTATCGTCAATCATGTGCGGACGGCTATCGCCATCAAGGAAGCGCTAGTTAAGAACAAGGTGCTTGAAAAGGCGGAAGAGGTTCAGCTTCTCGTAGGACGCATGCGCCCCTCGGATCTGGAAAAGCTGCAGAATAAGCACAGTAAGCTCTTCACTACCGAAGGCGATAAGTCCGTGAAGGTTGTTGTTGCCACCCAGACTCTCGAAGTCGGTATTGACGTTGACTTTGCTGACCTGGTGACCGAGCTGGCTCCGGCTTCTTCCTTGGCGCAGCGCTTCGGACGTGTTAACCGTCTGGGCCACCGTACGGATTCCAAGGTCGTCGTTATTGAGCCTGCGAGCGGTGACTCGGTAAAGAAGGACGCGCCTCCCTACAAGGCGGTCGACCTGAGCAATGCGTATGCATGGCTCGAAGTGCTCAACGGTGCTGAGAGCTCGTCGGTGAACCCCGCCGCAATGGTGAAGAACCCGCCGGTGCAGTCCTCCCCGGAGCGTCTGCTCTACCAGCGCCCGGAATGGCCTGACCTGCTGGAATTCTCGCGTACCGACGAGAATCCCTACGATGAGCCGGACCTTGACCTGTGGCTGCACGACTCCCTGGATGCAGAAACCGCAATGGGCGGTGTTATCGTGCGCGATAACCTTCCGAGCAACACTTCTGCCGCAATGGAGATTCTCAAGACCAGCTACTTTGGGCCGAGCGACCGGGAAACCTTCCCCGCGAATCTGAAGATTCTCCAGGAGATTCTGGACTACCAGGATGAGCACGGTGTGAAGCCGCGTAAATTCCTTTACCGTCAGGGTGAAATTTCCCTGTGGCAGGATGCTGACCACGGCGATGAGAACAAGCAGACGTTGGCCCCCGGTGACGTCCTGCTTCTTGACACGGGCAGCGTTCCGTTCACGAACCAGCGCATTGCCGTGACTCAGCGTGAGCTTCCCTCCACGAAGGACAAGCTGGAGGCTGTGCCTTTCCCTAAAGACACCAAACTCTACGTGTACGAAAAGTGCGCGAACCGTGAGGAACACTTCAGGAAATACCTGGGTCTCTCGCCCGAAGAGGTAGCGGAACTAATCGACAGCCAAAGTTCGGACGGCCAGACGGTGATTGCTTCTGAGCTTTCTACCGAGGCTGAGGGCGGTCAGGAAGTTATCGCCTGGTACGCCGTTGTGACCGACGAAGAGTCTGTTGAAGATTCCGATATCGCTCAGGAGTTGGTGCTGGCTCCGACCGGCCCCGTTCTTCTGGACGACCACCAGAACGATGTTGCTGAGCGTACCCGCCAGCTTGCCGAGAACCTCGGCCTGGCGCCGGAATTCTCCGAGGCACTGGAACTGGCGGCAAAGTACCACGACGAGGGTAAGCGTGACCTGCGTTTCCAGCAGATGCTAGGTGCAGATCTGCAGGCGGACGCTCTCGCAAAGAGCGGTCACCGTTCCGTGGCTGAGGCGTACCGCGCCCGTAGCCGTAGCGCTTTGCCTAGGGGCTGGCGTCACGAGCAGCTGTCTGCACTCATGGTTGCGGCCTCGCCCGAAAAGGTGGGGGAGCACCGCGACCTGGTGTTGCGCATTATTGGTTGCAGCCACGGTCACGGCCGGTTCTCCTTCGCCCACGACGCAGGCTTCCTGCTCAAGGAAGGCTACCTGCCCGAGGGAACGGACTACGAGGCGCTCAAGGAACAGGCAACCCGACTCTTCAACGTCGGCTACTGGGATAACCTCATGGAGCAGACGAGCCGCACCTACGGCCCGTACGCTACCGCCTACCTTGAAGCTGTAGAACGCGCAGCAGACGCCCAGATTTCACGGGAGGGACACTAATGGCAACGTTGACTATTGCCGGTGACTACACCTCGGCATTGACCCATTTTGCCCTCTACGGGCTGTCTCTGATGGTTGAGCAGAAGCACCCCGGAACCGTCACCGTCGGTTGGTCTCAGGAAGGTCAGCCGCGCGCCCAGATGCATGCTGAAGGCGTGTCAGAAGAAGAAATTGCCGAGTGCGTGCACTCCTACGTTTCTTCCCTGGCTGCTGAAGATAGCTGGGTGAACGTTGACCAGTCCTACGGCGCGGGTAAGGAAGCCGCTGTTTTCTCCCCGTTCTCACCGCGTTTTCGAGGAATCGACGCGGAGAAGTACCCGGACGACTGGGCTTCTCACCAGAAGACCCGACAGGCTCATCTGGATGCGCTGATGGAACGTGATGATCTGCTGTCTCTGCTCTGGATTGCGGGTTTGGGCGAACCTGCCTACTGGCGTTTTGAAACCAAGGCGCCTCGCCCGGATCACGGTGCGTCCCGCTGGGAGATGAAGACCCGCAACAAGGGCCAGGAGTTCGTCAAGGACCGCCTGCGCCTGATGTGCGCGGACCTGGCAACCTGGGACCCCGCCGCGATGATCAGCGGTATTACCGGGCAGACCCTGTACGACTCGCTGGATAAGAAACCGGATTCCCGAACCGGAACCGGTTTCACCGTCCCGCAGCCGACGGACACCGCACTCGCCTTCTGCGCGCTGGTGGGTGTTGCGAACTTCCCGGTGATTCACCAGGTCCACCGAATCGGCGTGACCCCCGGTGCATACCCGTACAACGCTTTGCACCCGCGGCTTATGGTGCTTCCGGTATCCTCCGGAAAGGTTACGCCCGCCCGGTTGCGAACCGTACTTCGCAGCCACCCTTACCGCCGGGTGGTTGACGAGGTCGGTAAAGCAATGGAACGCGGTTCTTTGAGCGCTGACATTTTCGTGTCCGAATTGGCGGATGAGAAGGCGATTCTTCGTGAGAAGGGCGTTCAGGCATTTGTTGCTTTCCCCATTGCGAAGGTGGGTAGTGACTCGGCTCCTGAACGTCAGGTTCTGAAGGGTAGCGCGATTCCGATGGGCTAACCTAGCCGCTTATCGAAGCCGGCAAGTATGCCCGCAAAATGCAGGGGAGGGGCCCTCCGGTTGTATTGCCGGAGGGCCCCTCCCTCTGTGTATCGTTCAGCGGATATTCGGTGGCTAGCTCTCTAGCGCACTAGCGTACCCGGGGGAGCACCCCTACGCCGCCGCCGCTACAGCTCCCTTGGCTGAGGTGCCGTTTCGGGTCCACAGCAGGAGCGCCGCCACGCTGTTGATGATGTAGAAAATGTACTTGCCGACGTTCGCGAAGTTGCCCTGAGTCAGCGCCTTGATGCACTGCACGGTGTTGTACGCGAACCAGAACTGCCACTGCATCGTCAGCTTTAGTGCGTTCACTGCCACCTACGAATCGCGAAGGTGTATACGATGAAGGTCACCGGGTAGGTGATGATTGCAGCCTTGTTGCCCAGAATGTAGTCGATTGCTCCGGACAGCGCCGTGTTAATAATACCGAGCACGTTGCCGACGTTTGAGAGGCGGCCGGTCAGGCGGGTAGACATCATTGAAATACCCACATTAATCACGGAAATCACGCCGAGGGGGATGAAGCTAGTAATCGGGCCCCAGTCAACGTATTTGGCGAGGTTGGTGCCCAGGTATCCTGAGGCGATTGCGATGGCGATGACCAGTGCCACGCCGAAGAGGTCGGCGTACTTGGACTTGGCGAAAAAGAGGAGGGCCTTCTCGTATGAGAATTCCTTGGCCTCCATGGGTAACTCCTTTGTTAGGATATAGAAACAGTGATAGGGTACCAATAACTATAACTCTTTGAAAAGGGCTTGAAACGGCGTGTCGCACATAAAACCTCAGAACCCCACATATTCCATATCCCGAAACACCTCGGCGTAGAGCAATTCAAGGTCGTCCCATCAAGAACCCATACCAACTTCCGGTAAACGTTGCCAGATAACGCCCCTACTTCGTTGAATACCGAAAATGGGCGTAAAATCACCGCCGTTTCGTCTTCGCTTTAAACGGGACCTTAAGGTACGC
>QWCI01000375.1_pt1 | contig 18285 bp, 17 predicted proteins | sample 1972541 | NCBI WGS metagenome assembly QWCI01 (sample SAMN09866712, study PRJNA288562) | Human oral metagenome isolate term3_saliva, whole genome shotgun sequencing... | isolation source: mouth | host: Homo sapiens | place: USA: California | reverse complement strand
GATTCGCAACTCGACCCGCATCTTACGTTCAAGAACTATATCGAAGGCACGAGCAATAAGCTGCCACGCAGCGTGGGACTTTCAATTGCCGAACATCCTGCTACGCCGCAATTCAACCCCATGTTTATTTATGGTCCGTCGGGCTGCGGAAAGACGCATCTTATCAACGCCATTGGGCTGCATTGTAAGCAACTTTACCCCGAGAAACGTGTGCTTTATATCAGCGCACGCCTTTTCCAGTCTCAGTTTGTTGATGCCAATCTCAAACACGTGGTCAACGATTTCATTCGATTTTATCAAACTATTGATATGCTCATCGTGGATGATGTTCAAGAATGGATGACAGCCGCTAAGACGCAAGACTCCTTTTTCCACATCTTTAATCATCTCTTTCGCAATGGTAAGCGCATCATTTTGGCCAGCGACCGTCCGCCTGTCGAGCTTAAAGGCATGAACGAACGCTTACTGACGCGTTTCTCTTGTGGTTTGATTGCCGAGATGGAAAAACCGAATGTGGAGTTGTGCGTAGACATCTTACACAATAAAATCCGTCGCGATGGGCTGCATATTCCTGAAGAAGTGGTGCAGTTTATTGCCTCGACAGCCAATGGCAGTGTGCGCGATTTAGAAGGCGTAGTGAGCTCTCTGTTGGCTTATAGCGTGGTATATAATTGCAAAATTGACATGCGTTTGGCCGAACGGGTGATTAAGCGGGCGGTGAAAATCGACGATAAGCCGCTCACCATTGACGATATTATGGAGGCAGTTTGTGCGCATTTCAATGTTACGGCCACAGCCGTAAACAGCAAAAGCCGCAAGCGTGATTTGGTTGTTGCACGTCAGGTTTCGATGTTTCTGGCTCAGAAATATACCAAGATTCCAGCCTCGCGCATTGGACGCCTGGTGGGAAATCGCGACCATTCCACCGTTATTCATAGTTGCTCGCAAGTGGAGCAGCGCCTCAAAGTGGACCAGGATTTTAAGGATGACGTGATGCGCATCGAGGCCTCATTCCAGTTGAAAGGATAAGGCGCAAGCACATCGGTGCGCGCAAATCTTAAAATCCCGCATCAGCAGTCGATGCTGATTTCTCAAAAACAAGTGTTCGTCACTCGCCGAACGAACATTTTTTTCAAAAACAAGTGTTCGTCACCCGCCGAACGAGTATTTTTCCTAAAAACGATTGTTCCGCACTTGCTGAACAAGCATTTGATTTGAGTTTATCGCAAATGCTAAGGCGAAGTTTATTGGTCGGGGTTACGTTCATAGCCTTGATATGCTGGCACAAGCCCACTCATTACCGCGTCATAGCTTTGTTGCATTTGTTGTTTGATGTTCTCAGCGCCTTGTCCCGCAGGAGGAATCGGCTGGTGAATGGTTAGTTTCAGCGGATGCCAGAACACCCAAAAGAAATCGCGTGTCCGCGGCTTCACATCGAAACTGCCATTGATGGTGATGGGCACAACGGGTAATTGCAGTTCGTCGGCCAACATAAAGGCACCACGAAAGAACACACCCATGTGGCCAGAGAAGGAGCGCGCCCCCTCGGGAAAGACAACAACCGACATCCCTTCTTTCAAAATGTTGCGTGCGTTGTCATAGGTGGCTTTGATTTTCGAAGGGCCACTGCGGTCAACGAAAATGTGGTGTGCGGCGGCACATGCAGCTCCCACTAAAGGAATGCGGCGAAGTCCCTTTTTCATCATCCATTTGAAGTTGCGTCCCAAGAAACCATAAATGAGGAAGATGTCAAAGGCTCCTTGATGATTGGCCACAAACACATAGCTTTGGTGTGGGTCGAGATGTTCGCGCCCTTCAACTTTTATGGGTAGGAGCAGAAGTTTTATCCACAGCCATCCCCAGCATTTACCGGGATAATAGCCCCAGAAATGTCCGTTGCCAAGGTGGCATCCCACGATGGTAACAAGGGCTGTGATGATGGTTGCCACAAGTAACAGGGGCAAACAAATGAAGAGCTGATAAAGACGATAGAGGTATTTCATCATTGAAATTATTGAGTTATTATTGTGCGTGTAGGGTGATGACAGCGATTTCGGGCTCAACACCAATGCGCATCGGGATGAGACCGCCTATTCCGCAAGTGACATAAAGATAGCGGCCATGGCTTTCGGCCAATCCGTAGTCATCTTTATAAGTGAATAGTGTGGTGCGTAGTCCAAAGAGGCTCACTTGCCCACCATGCGTGTGCCCTGCTAATGTGAGTTGTGCATGGCTATCGGGGAGAATGCGTGTGCGCCACGTTTTGGGGTCGTGTTGCAGGAGCAGGGTGAAGGTGTTCGCATCAATTCCTGCTGTGGCACGTTGGATATTTGATTTATCAAAGCTGTGAGAGCCTACGCCGCAATATTCTTCGCCTACAATGGCTATTGAATCCTTATGATTGCTGCTGTAGAAAAACCGATGTTCATTGCGCAGCAGTTGCCAACCCATCTCTTTTTGTGTGGCAATCATCTGCGCCTCAATCTTTTGTTTTTCGGCGGCAGTTCCATAATAATAGCCGCTATAATCGTGGTTGCCCAGCACACTATAGACGGGAATGCCCTGCTTGGCAAGGCGAGCGAGTAGGGGAATGAGCGGTTGAAGTTCAGAAGGGTTGGTGTTCTGCAAATCGCCAGCGAAGCAAATCATGTCGGGGCGTTGCGCCAAGATGGTATCGATATCGCGTGCTAAAAACTGCTCCCAACCATGATTGAATGTGCCTACGTGCGCATCGCTAAATAGCACAATTTTTAGACCATCAAACGCTTTGGGGAGCGTTTTAAATGTGAGCGATAGGCGCGTCACACGCAATTCTTTGGGGCCAACGAGCACGCCATGAAGCGTCGTGCATAAGATGAGCACACTCACGAGTGTGGCTATGGCATAGATGCTGCGGCGGAACTTTAAACTTTGCTTGCCCCATCTTCGTGTGGTGAGTACCGCGACAGCAAACATCATCTTGGGGATGACGCATAATACAAATGCGAAAATAAACAGTTTTATCCAGCATGAATTATCGGGAGCAAACTGTTTTTGTAGCGCCAAAACGATGGAAAATACCACCATAGCGATGCTGGGAATCCACCAAAGCAGGCGTAACCATGGTTTTGTAAGTGTTCGCCTGTGCCAAAAAGCTGTATACACTACAGCATCGGGCAGAAGGATAAGTGGAATTAAAAGATATATTATCCTGACAATCATGAAAAGTAATGTGTTTAAAGTTGTTTTAAAAATTTGCGTATGCGTTCAGTTGGAATCCCACGCCTTTTAGCATAATCAGCAATTTGGTCGTCTCCAATGCGCCCTAAATCAAAATAACGGCTTTGCGGATGGGCAAACATTAAACCGCTGACACTGGCATGCGGATTCATCATGCCTGTTTCGGTGAGTTGAATGCCAATACTTTTAAAGGGAAGCAGTTGGTTGAGCAGAAAGTTCACGCTCGTGTCGGGGAGCGATGGATAGCCCACAGCTGGTCGAATGCCTTGATAGGCCTCGGCATGAGTCTCCTCCATAGTGAGTTGCTCATTTGGCGCATATCCCCAATACACGCGACGCACATATTCGTGCATCTTTTCAGCAGTCCCTTCGGCCAAGCGGTCGGCCAACACTTGTGAAAGCATGCGCAGATAGTCATCTTTTGCATAAGCAGCGGTCAAGGCCGCATCTACCGAGGTCGCAAAAATACCTACGCGGTCGGCAATCCCTTGCGCCTTCGGGCGAACAAAATCTGCTAACGAAAGGTTGGGTGTGCCATCTTGTTGCGCTTTTTGTTGGCGCAACATGGGTATGCGTATGTCGGCAATAATCAAGTCGTCGCCATCACTGTTAGCCGCAAATAAATCGAATGTCGCATGTGTGAAGTAATGCCCTTCCCATTCTTTGAGCAAAGCTTCGGCGTCGGCTCTCAAAGCCTGTTTGGCTTCTTTTGGCTTGCCATTCATGTCCCAGGCATGAAAAAAATAGAGCCAATTAATATAAGGTGTAATCTCCTGAATAGAATAATGGGTAATCATTTTTTATGCTATGTTTCGAATTGGAGTGCGGCTCCACGATAACTTGTGTTGAATTGGCCATCATGCAAGACGATTGTTCCATTGCAAATGGTTGTCATCACCTGATGGTTGAAGACGTGTCCTTGCAGTGGACTCCATTTGCATTTACTTTGAATGCAATGGGTTGTCACTTGAAAAGGTGCTTTACGAACAATGGTTAAGTCGGCAAAATAGCCTGGGCGCAAGAAACCTCGTTTGTAGAGATGAAATCGTTGTGCAGGTTGATGGCACATGAGCTCGACTACACGCTCATAAGGCAACACTCCTTGCTCGGCCAGTTCAAGCATCAACGGCAATGAAAATTGTACCATAGGCATGCCCGAAGCAGCTTTTACACAGCCTCCTTGCTTCTCGCTAAGTAGATGGGGTGCATGGTCTGTACCAACGGTGGTGATACGTCCATCTGTTAAAGCGTTGCGAAGTGCTTGGCGATCCCACTCTGTTTTTACGGCGGGGTTACACTTGATGCGTGCACCTAAGGTGCTATAATCGGCATCTGTGAAATAAAGATGTGCCACAACCGCTTCAGCCGTAATGTGGTCGTCATGGCCAAAGAATTCTAATTCGCGTGCGGTTGTGAGGTGCGCCACATGTAGGTTTGTACCATATTGTTTCGCTAAGGTTACGGCCGCGGCTGTGCTTTGGTAGCAGGCCTCCTCACTTCTTATGATAGGATGGAGTTTGATGTCAGGATCATCTTGTGTTGCTTTTTCCTGCGCTAAATTCTTTGCAATGAGTTGGGTGTCTTCGCAATGGGTCACTAACGGCAAGTTTAAATCGGCACAAGTCTTGAAGATGGCCGCCAATTTATCCTTCCCTTCAACAAGCATGTTACCCGTGCTGGCACCCATGAAGAGTTTAATGCCGGGAAAAGCATTGCGAGGAACCTGAGAAAAAGAGGCTATATTATTGGACGAAGCGCCATAGAAAAAGCTATAATTGATGTGACTTTTCTCAGCAGCTAAAGCCATTTTACTTTCCCATGTTTCAAGGGTTGTCGTTTGGGGCTGTGTATTGGGCATTTCCATGTAGGATGTAACACCGCCAAAAGCTGCAGCTCGGCTTTCACTTTCGATGTCACCTTTTTGGGTAAGTCCTGGCTCACGAAAGTGCACATGGGTATCGATGATACCTGGCATAACCAAACACCCCGAGGCATCTATTGTGTTATCATAGATTTCTCGAGGTGTCTCTCCTGTTTTATAAAGTGCGGTTATCTGTTGGTCTTCAATGAGCACATCGCCCAGAAAGGACTTCCCTTCATTGATAATCGTTCCGCCTCTGATAATCTGTCTCATGCAGCTTCTTGAGTTTATTGTGCAGAAGGTTGCGCCATTTCATTGGGTGTTGGTGCCGGATTTGTCGGTGTCTGTATAGCCTGTCCGTTGGCATTTCCTGTTGCAGGCTCTTGCTCACGCAACCCATTCATGATTTGCTGGTTCTCTTGTGCCTTCTTATAATAATCCTTCACATAGGGATCGTTTTTAAAGTGCTCGGTAGCCTTGCTCATAATATCTTCTATCCAAGGTGTGAGTTCTGGATATTGATAGCCGATGGTAACCATGAAGAAAACTCCGGGACCAAGCACGTTGTCGAAATTCTCTGTGACGAAGTTCGTTACTAATTCATCTTCACGTTGCGACAAGAGGGACGCTTCATTGTTCAAATGTTCATTTACAACGTCCATATTACGCCCATTCATGATAGCTTGGTCATGTTTGTGTACTAACTCAGCTTCTTGATTTTTTAATTGGTTGTAGCGATTAATGAATTTGAATAGTTTGTCGTTTAAGGGGGTACCACTGACAGTCTGTTGTGCATTGTCAATCTTTACAACAATGTCTCCACCTTCAATTACAAGTGGCAAGACACTTTCTTCGTCCATAAAGATATTGGCCATACGCACTGAATCGATACTACCCGAGAAATGGAATTGCCCATGTATAACATCACAAGAATCAATGGCTTTAAACTCATTATCTTTTAAAACTTTGAGGTAAAGCATGCGGCCGTCTAAGTTTGAAACATTAGAAGTACCCGTTATATTGTAGCTGTCCGTACATGATGTCAAAGCCAAGAGCGTCATAATGGCGTATAAGACTTTCTTCATAATTGTTTTTCTTGTTGTTGAAACAAAGTTAATATGTAATCTTGATGTGCGAAAAAAAATTCATTCTATTTAATTGATTGTTCTTATCTTTTAGTTTTTTTTCGTACTTGTGCCTTATAATAGCTGCTCTTACTGGATTCCTCTTTCTTGTTTTTTTAGCAGATAGTCTATGCGGTGTGTTGCATAAACTTCGAGGATTGCGGCGATAAGTAATAACAGCACCCATTTATTGTAAATATAAGTGATGTAGCTTTCTTGATTTTCGAAAGCTGGTCGTAAGAAATTATAGGTGCTATCAACAATTAATATACCTGAGATGACAAATAATAGATCAGCCACGTTAAGGATACACTTTAAGCGTTTAATTGTAAGCATATTACCTTCGTAGGCCTGCATCATGTGTAATGTGGAAAAAATGAGACTTCCTATGAGTGCAACCCAGCATGTAATGGAAGGGGCAAGCATAAAAACATAGCACCCAATTCCTGTAACCATGAGTATACCTCCCAACATGAACAGGAAGCTTTCTATTTTATTTAATTTCTTCATTCTCGTTTTGGGACTTTTCGTCATCACTCAAAATATAAATATCTTCGTCATCTGCCTTCATAAAGTAGCGTTCACGTGCAATCTTTTCTATAGCTTGGGGATGACGCCTTAATTCATTTAGCTGACGTGAATCGGCCTCATATTGGTTGTTGTATTTCTCTATTTCAGCTTTTAGGTCGCCAATTTGTAAATCTAATTGTATGCGCTTCAATACACTATTCTCATCGAATACGCCTACGATGAGTGTGCCAACAACAAGCACGATTAAATATTTATAATGTGCAAGGAGATTGAGAATATGATTGAAACGAGCACCCATGTCCATTTATTTGTTTGCAAAGATAATAATTTTTGCTATCTTTGCAATATCAATCTACAAAAAATGGAAGAATATATAGTATCGGCTCGAAAGTATCGCCCGATGAGTTTTGATGCGGTAGTGGGACAAGACTCGCTTACAACGACGCTGAAGAACGCTGTAAAAAGTGGAAAATTGGCTCATGCCTATCTCTTCTGTGGCCCGAGAGGAGTGGGAAAAACAACTTGTGCACGCATTTTTGCAAAGGCCATCAACTGCGAAACACCTACAGAAGCGGGCGAGGCTTGCAACGTCTGTGAGAGCTGTAAGGCCTTTAACGAGGGACGTTCTTATAATATTTTTGAATTGGATGCTGCGAGCAATAACTCGGTAGAAAACATCAAATCGTTGATGGAACAAACACGCATCCCGCCGCAGGTGGGGCGCTATAAAGTGTTTATCATCGATGAGGTGCACATGCTTTCAACGGCTGCTTTTAATGCTTTTTTGAAGACACTCGAAGAACCGCCTGCACATGTGATATTCATTTTGGCTACGACAGAGAAGCATAAGATATTACCAACCATCTTGTCGCGGTGCCAGATTTATGATTTTGAGCGCATGACGGTGCCCAATATTGTGGCGCATCTCAAGCAAGTGGCAGCAAAAGAGAATGTTGCCTTTGAGGAGGAAGCCTTGGCTGTGATTGCCGAGAAGGCTGATGGCGGTATGCGCGATGCACTGTCAATTTTCGACCAAACAGCCAGTTTTTGTCAGGGAAATATCACGTATCAAAAGGTGATAGAAGACTTGAATGTGCTTGATGCCGAAAACTATTTCAAGGTGCTTGACTACGCCTTAGAAAATAAAGTGACCGACGTGATGGTACTATTAAATAATGTGTTGCGCAAAGGTTTCGATGGGGGACATTTCATTAACGGGCTGGCTCAACACATCAGAAACGTATTGATGGCACACGATGCTGCAACACTTCCACTATTGGAAGTGAGCCAACAGCAGCAAACTAAGTATCAGCAGCAAGCGCAAAAGTGTTCTGTGAAGTTTCTTTATCGGGCATTAAAGTTGCTCAATCAATGCGATGTCAATTATAAGCAGAGTAGCAACAAACGTCTTTTGGTGGAACTTACGCTCATACAAATGGCGCAAATCACCCAAGACGATGATGGCGCTGGTGCGGGGCGTAGCCCTCAACGTTTAAAAATCCTGTTTCAGAAAATCATTAAACACCAGTCAACGAAAGCGGCTTCTCAGGTGGCTGCGACTGGAGTTTCAGCGTCTGTGAGCAGTTATCAGACGCCTCCTGCCAAACCACAAGAAGTGAATGAGCCTCAACCGCAGCATGTTGTGAAGATAACGCCGAGTCAGAATGTTTCGCAATCTAATCCTGGAACGCTTAAGATGAATTTAGGAAGTCTTGGGATTACATTTAGTAGCTTGGATACGAAACCTGATGTAGTTCCTGTTGAAGAGGATGTTACACCGGAGATTGATGCCAGACAGCAAGGAAAATTTACACAAGAAGCATTGGAAAATAGTTGGTTTGGTATGTTAAAACGCTTCCCTGAATCTCTTGTTGGACTGGGTGCGCGTCTAAGAAATATCACACCCCACATAACGACTTATCCACGAATTGAATTTGTTTTTGATAACGAGTTGTTACTTCATGAAGCCGAAAAACAAAAGGCACGCATAAAAGTTACCTTGGCTCAGGAACTACAAAATGGACAAATCGAACTTGATTGGCGCGTTGCCGAAAGTCATGAGATTAAGAAAATATTAACGAAACGTGAACTCTTTGATAAACTGAAAGAACAAAATGGTGCATTGTCTAAGTTGTGTCAAACACTACAATTAGATCTGGCTTAACGATAATTTAGCACTCTCCTTTTTAGATTGTATAAAGCCATGCTAACACTTCTCTATTGAGGCTGTACTGCCAGTGAGAGATGATAAATCCCTGGGGCGGGATTAAAAAAGAAGCAGGAGAACAATGTTTCTCAAAAATACTTCACTAATTTTGTGTTTACCATTGGGGCAGCTTGATTTAGATTGCATTTTGTAGCTGTAATAGAAAAATCGAATTGGTAATGTCTATGACAATCTTTATAATAGATGATGTTGAAACTTATATATTATTTTGATATGCGTAATTTAGCTATTTTAGGTGTGCTTTGCTTATTATTTCTTTCGTGCTCGCATCAAGACGAGGAGAATGTTCCTGAAGATTTAACACAGGAGTTTGTTGTCGAGAATGGTACTTTGGTGAAATATCATCCACAGGGTGATGGCGCATTCCGAGTTCATATTCCCGAGAATGTTACAACCATCGCACCTGGTGTATTTAAAGGAATGGATGTACTTACCATCGATGGCCCATCTGTGCGAACCATCATGGATGAGGCTTTTGCAGAGTGTCATAATCTTACAACCATTCGTTTTAAACAAGCGAAAACAATAGGTGAACATGCTTTTCAGAATTGTACTGCTTTGAAATTCTATTTTACACAGGTTGTTCCTGATATCGAATGGGAAACGTTTAAAGGTACTTCACAAGAAAAAATACTTGTTCTTCCAAAGGAGCTTTGGCCAGATGCACTAAATGTAGAGGATGCAGGCTTCAATCTTCAAGAAAATCTTTTGCCTGCACTTGAAACACCTCGTTATGGTTGGCCAGACAATCATCAAATAATTGTAATCGGTGATGCTAAATCGGCTAACTCTGTTTTGTTGTAAAGTGGAGTTACTGAAAAACAAGAATTATTCAAAAAGGTGAGAATAGTGATGATGGGAAAAGGAATACAGATGAAGATTTTATTTGTTTGCTTAGGAAATATCTGTCGTTCTCCAGCTGCACATGCAGTGTTTCAGAAAACCATTGAAGAGCGAGGTTTAACTCATCAATATGTGGTTGATTCGGCAGGTATTGGCGATTGGCATGTGGGGCAATTGCCCGATAGACGCATGATGGCACAAGGTAAGAAGCGTGGTTATTGCATCAATCATCATGCGCGACAATTCACGAATGACGATTTCCAACATTTTGATTATATTGTGGTGATGGATGATGATAATTATCGCATTGTTCATCGGCGTGCTAAAAATGAAGAAGAGCGAAGGAAAGTAAAGAGAATGGCTGACTTTTTTATAGTGCATAAGGACGCAAACTCTGTACCCGATCCGTATTATGGAACAACATGCGATTTCGATTATGCACTCGATTTGATAGAGGATGGTGTGAAGGGGTTACTTGATAAACTTGGGTAATGCAACAAAAAAAGAGCCTATCTCACGATAGGCTACTTTCTCAAATACTACATTAATTATCTTTTCACTATTTTACTTAACACGACGTAAACAGTAATGTTCCCACGGAACTTTAGATGTTGCAAAGGTAAAGACTATTTCTTGAATACTTGTTGTAAAAATAGTGGTAGTTATTTCCATAAATGAGTAAAATACATATTTTTAAACCGGAACTCATCTGAAATGCTTATGAGTAAATAATAGGCATGGTGTTTTTTTTTGTTTGGTGAAATCTCAAGGAAGTATTGAACTCCCCGATAGAATTAAGGAGAGTATATTCTTTAAAATCCGAAATTGCAGTTGTGTAGATAAGAATAGCGCTTCAATCTCTTTGTTTTGGTTAACTTTTAAATAAGTTTTGTTGTGAAAGTTTTCAAAAAAGAAATTTTTAAATAAAAATAGTCGCGTAGGGATTTTCTTTTCTGGAAATATAATCCTAATTTTGCAGCACAAAAATCACGAATAATAATAAAAATGAACACCAAAAAGATTTTCAGCTTTGATGAGGCTTTTCAAGCGACTTTATCCTACTTTGGCGGCGACGAATTGGCAGCCCGTGTGTGGGTGAATAAGTATGCGATGAAAGATAGCTTCGGAAATATTTATGAAAAGAGTCCTGTAGATATGCATTGGCGGATAGCCAACGAAGTAGCGCGTATAGAAAAAAAATATAAGAATCCTTTGACGGCACAGCAAATTTTTGATTTGTTGGATCATTTTCGCTATATTGTTCCTGCAGGAAGTCCTATGACGGGTATTGGCAATACACAACAAGTAGCAAGTTTGAGCAACTGCTTTGTGATAGGGTTGGATGGTAAGGCTGATAGTTATGGTGCTATTATGCGCATCGATGAGGAACAGGTGCAGTTAATGAAACGTCGTGGTGGGGTAGGACATGACTTGAGTCATATTCGTCCGAAAGGAAGTCCTGTGAATAACTCTGCGCTGACATCAACGGGGTTAGTTCCGTTTATGGAGCGTTATAGCAATTCAACGCGCGAGGTGGCTCAAGATGGTCGTCGTGGCGCATTGATGCTTTCGGTGAGCATAAAACATCCCGACAGTGAGGCTTTTATTGATGCTAAAATGGAGGAAGGAAAGGTCACGGGTGCCAATGTCTCTGTGAAATTAGACGATGCGTTTATGCAGGCGGCCATTGACGGTAAAACCTATGTGCAGCAATGGCCCATTGATAGCGATTCGCCTTTGGTGAAGAAAGAGATTTCTGCGCGTGACTTATGGCAAAAGATAGTGCATAACGCTTGGAAGAGTGCAGAACCAGGCGTATTATTTTGGGATACCATTTTGCGCGAAAGCATTCCTGATTGTTATGCAGACCTTGGTTTTGCTACCGTGAGCACTAATCCTTGTGGCGAAATTCCCTTGTGCCCTTACGATTCGTGTCGTTTGCTGAGCATCAATCTTTTCAGCTATGTCGATAAGCCTTTTACAGCTGATGCGACGTTTAATTTTGATAAGTTCAAGCAGCATGTGCAGTATGCGCAGCGCATCATGGATGACATCGTTGATTTGGAAATGGAAAAGATAGACCAAATCATTGAAAAGATTAAGGCTGATCCCGAAAATGATGAGGTGAAAGAGACGGAATATCACCTTTGGGAAAAGATAAAACGCAAAAGCAGCATGGGGCGTCGAACGGGCGTAGGAATAACGGCTGAGGGTGATATGTTGGCTGCATTGGGCTTGCGCTATGGCACAGAAGAAGCTACGGATTTCTCGGTGTTGGTGCATAAAACGTTGGCGCTAAATGCCTATCGCTCCTCGGTGACGATGGCCAAGGAGCGTGGCGCTTTCGAAGTGTTCGATGCGCAGCGTGAAGCTAAAAATCCGTTTGTCTTACGTTTGAAAGAGGCCGATCCGGAACTCTATGACGATATGAAGCGTTATGGGCGTCGCAATATTGCCTGCCTGACGATTGCTCCTACGGGCACCACATCGCTCATGACGCAGACAACCAGCGGTATCGAGCCAGTCTTCATGCCTGTTTACAAGCGTCGTCGCAAGGTCAACCCCAACGATACTGATGTGCATGTAGATTTTGTCGATGAGGTGGGTGATAGCTTTGAGGAGTATATTGTTTACCATAGTAAATTCTTGCAGTGGATGCAAGTCAATGGATTTGATACCGAGAAGCGTTATACACAAGATGAAATAGATGCATTGGTGGAGAAATCTCCTTATTATAAGGCAACGGCAAATGATGTTGATTGGTTGATGAAAGTGAAAATGCAAGGTGCTATTCAGCAGTGGGTAGATCATAGTATTAGTGTAACTGTAAACTTACCCAATGATGTAGATGAGGCCTTGGTAAATCGTCTTTATATAGAGGCATGGAAGAGTGGTTGTAAAGGATGTACCATTTATCGTGATGGAAGCCGTGCAGGAGTAATGATTTCTGTTTCAAAAGATGATAAGAAAAAAGGTAAACACGCTGAAGGTGCTGATGTACAGGATATGGGCAAAGAGAGTCTGCCTTGTAAGCAACCAGAGGTGACTGAAGTTCGGCCAAAAGAATTAGAGTGTGATGTTGTGCGTTTTCAAAACAATAAAGAAAAATGGGTGGCCTTTGTAGGGTTGCTCAATGGCTATCCTTATGAGATTTTTACTGGTCTACAAGATGACGAGGAAGGTATTGTATTGCCTAAGAACGTGACAAAAGGTAAAATCATTAAGTCGACAACAGCTGAAGGCGTACATCGTTATGATTTCCAATTTGAGAATAAGCGTGGTTATAAGACAACCGTTGAAGGATTAAGTGAGAAGTTCAATCCTGAATATTGGAATTATGCAAAGCTGATTTCAGGCGTGTTGCGTTACAGGATGCCTATTGAACATGTTATGAAGTTGGTTAGCTCTTTGCAACTTAAAGATGAAAGTATCAATACTTGGAAGAATGGCGTTGAGCGTGCTTTGAAGAAATACATTATTGATGGAACCAAAGCTAATGGACAGCAGTGTCCAGTCTGTGGTCACGAGAGCCTTGTCTACCAAGAAGGATGTCTCATTTGTACCAATTGTGGTGCAAGTCGTTGTGGCTAATATATCGCAAAACTTTTCATGGCGATGAAAATACAATCCAGTGAGATTATATTGCGAAACCTGCGGTTTCATGCCTTCCATGGTGTGATACCGCAGGAACGTTTAGTAGGCAATGATTATGTGCTCAATTTGCGGATAAGCTACTCATTGGCAGCTGCAGCCACGAGTGATAAAGTGGCTGATACGCTCAACTATGCCGACGTGTATGCCTTTGTAGCCGAGGAGATGAATCAACCCTCGGCTTTGGTCGAACATGTAGCACAACGTATTGCCCAGCGCTTGAAGCATGCTTTTCCTCGTATTACATCCATTTCTTTGCAATTACTCAAGTGTAATCCGCCAATGGGGGGTGATGCCGATGGCGCAGGTGTAGCGTTTACGTTTGTTTCTGAAGAATAGAAAGCCATTTCGGCCGTGAAAATTCGAATTTGTTGACTTTCTTGGTGGTATTTCCTCGTCGCATAACCATTCTATATATTGTTGTTGAAATGCCTATGCCTTGTGGGGGCGAAATACACATCCTTTATAATTTATCTGCTATTTTCTTGTCGTTTTCAATAGAATTCTTTAATTTCACGGCCATAAATTTGGATTACACGATGACATATAGTGTTTTTGAGCTGCAGAAGATTTCCTTTTTTGCATGGGATTTAGGACATCCAAATAATAGTGCAGCATGCGCGTTATAGATCAATTCTTCAATAAAATTCTTCGATGTACATTATAATTTCTTTAATAAAATAACGTATGATTCATTTTAAATCTTCATGGATGGTTTGTGCCATCCTAACAATGAGCAGTGCGCAAGCTGTTGCGCAAAAATCGTTTAAATTCACACGTGAGAACTTGTTGCCCAAAGAGATGAAGAGCTTCGTTGCTCCGGCATTGTTGACAAAACTTGAGCCCGATGACACTTACAAGTTTGAAGGTACGCAGCAAACCATTGGCGTGTTGCCCGAACAGATGAATTTAGGAAAGGGTAATGGCATTAATGTGAAGTCAGGTGCAGCTAAATTTACGATGGAAGTCTATTACACCAAGAAGCCTGTGTTTAAAAAGAAATATGATTTTCAGCAGCCCAAATATGATGGCGACCCTTATGCTGGCGTATGTATTCGCACAGAATATAGTTTAGGTGTGGCTTGTAGGATTAAAGACGCGGAAGGGAAGACCTTGGTAAATTTCACGGTCATTGACTCTAATTATGTCGACAAAAACTATGTGGGTTATGATGCTGCGGCGAAGCAGATTGTCATCACCGATAAGAATAGTGCGAAGAAATGGGGAACAGAGGAGGTCGCCGGAAGCTATTTTGCTGAGCATGCTGGTGTCATTCAAGGTTTAACGGCCAAAAAGGCTCTCGCTTATGCCGGCAATAGTTTGGCACAGTATGTTCAACTCTTTTTGGTGGGTGACAAGTATAGCAAACTGCAATATACTGCTGTAGCCGAAAAGGTGCAGGCCGCTTATCCTGAAGAGGCGAAATTATCGGCCGAAGCTGCACCACTTTATACTCAATGGTTGCAAGATGTCAATAGCGAGAAACTTAATCAGCAGTTCGTTGATTTGAGCCAACGGTTTGCCCATCTCAACGTCGAAGGTAAGTCTACTGATTATAAGTATTTTGTTTACACCAATGCGGCTCTGCTTTCAGCAATGGGAAGAGATTTTAAGGCAGCCAACCAATATGGCCTTTTAGCCGATGCCAATGATCCCAATAGCTGGAAGCCTGCGGTGAGCAACACGCTGTATTGCGTTTACAATCTGTATATGTTGCGCAAACTCATGGCTGAGCGTCCGACTCCCGAAACGCTGATTGATTTAGCTGGTGGTGCTGCAAGCATCTATCACAAGAATAAGTAATTCATACTATAGCCTCTACGCGAGTCCTTATCATAACATTTTTGGTTGATAAGGGCTCGTGTTTTTTTGTTGCGAATGCACGTCTTATCTTTGCAGATACGTGCCCATTCTCTGTGTTCATCAGGCATGCTAAAGTGGCGGCGTATTAAAAATTTTGTTTATCTTTGCAGACATGTCGGGACAAAGGGTGCTCCGCCACATTTCTTTAGCTTGAACAAAAGCACGATTTCTAACAACAAATGGATATGCAATGAAACAAAGAATAAATTATGGGAACTGGATTCCCGCTACAATCCTGCGCATCAGCTACGGTTGTACTGTTGCTTTTCTACTGTTATTTTTCTTCTCCGCGTTTTGCTGGAACAACTTCTGGGCTGCCGTCATCGCCGGTCTTTTGGCACTTGCTGCAGTCGTCATCGCGGTTTTCATGCAGGTGTGTCACCACACCTTTTCCTTTGCAGGAGGAGGATTGATGGGCGAAATCCACCAGTTTCTTATCGACCATCTTGATTGGGATGGGCACGGGACGCTTCTTGATATTGGCTGCGGAGCCGGCGCGCTCACCAATCGTTGTGCAAAGCAATTTCCCGAGGCCACGCTCCAAGGAATGGACTATTGGGGCATGGGCTGGGACTATGCCAAGGAGCAATGCGAGCGAAATGCCGAGATTGAAGGGGTGGCCGACCGTGTGACTTTCAGCAAGGGTGACGCTTCAAAGCTCGATTTTGCCGACGAAAGTTTTGATGCGGCGGTGAGCAACTTTGTTTTCCACGAGGGGAAGACCCAGCCCGACAAGCGAGAAGTGGTGCGCGAAGCGCTGCGTGTGGTGAAAAAAAGGTGGTGCTTTTGCTTTCCAAGACCTTTTCGGCAGCAAAGCGCTTTATGGCGACATGGACGCATTTGTTGAAGAACTGCGTTGCGAGGGGATTGCAGAAATCCACTGCATGTTGCACGTTGAAAAGCAAGATTTCATCAAGCGGCATCCACTCATGTGCCTCATGTTGCAGAACATGGGACTGATTTATGGCATAAAATAGGCTGTAGAGCCGAAACAACGTGAGAAAAACGGCTGTTCCCAATGTTGGGAACAGCCGTTTTTCAGCATTTTGCCCGCTCCCAAAGTTGGGAACGTCTGTTTTTACCATTTTCATGTGTTCCCAAAGTTGGGAATAACCGTTTTTCGAGAATTTGCTCGCTCCCAAAGTTAGGAACGTCTGTTTTTACCATTTTCATGTGTTCCCAAAGTTGGGAACAACCGTTTTTATGCGTTTATGAAAGTCCGCATCCGCTCACCGTTTTGGGGTGTTCGGCTGTGAAAATTCGCATCCCTTGCTATTGCTGCGAAAGGGATGCGAGCGCCGGCGGCTACCATGTGAAAGAGGTACTGAATCTTTCTGACGAATTGCTGAAACTCTGATTGAGCGCAGTGGGATTGCCATTGCTGTCAAGCGTCCATTTAAGATTGGCTTTATCACCAGATTTTTCAGATTGCAGCGGCAGATTTTTGCTTGGCTTCCCGAGCAGTCCGGCATAATAGGCCGCCTCGAGGTAGTCGAGATCGGCATCAAGTGTGGCGCCGAAAAGCATCACACCCGTTTTGTTTTCAATCGGTCTGGTCGAAGCCGTGGCATAGGTGATGGTGGTTACTTCGGTGGGTTTGCCCGCGGTGGTGGTGGTTGTTTTTACGACGTTGCCATTTTGATATTCAAGAACGATGTGCTTCTTGTCGGTCGAGCATTTCGCGTCCTTCAGTTGGTTGTCGGCAAAATCCCACGTTGCTTTCCCGGCGATGTGGTCGTTGCGGTAGTGGGTCTCTTTGGCGTGGGTCACAAAGCCGTTCCGGTTGAGATAAAGCTCATAAACGTGTTTGTCGGGCTCATCCGTCTCTGTTAATATCACTTGCGGTGCTTGGGTCGACCCTAAGGCAACGTCCTTATATTCAAACATGATTCTTTCATCGTCATTAGGCTCTGCAAGCTGGATGAGCTGTCCCTTTTCGTTCAGGGTGAGCACAAGCTCTGAGATCTTCTTGGGCAATCCTAATGGGAAAACGTTGCGCGGATTAACATCCGTTCCGTTGACCATCTTTTGTTCGGGTTCGTCACTGTTGTCTTTGCTGCACGATGCCATCATCGTGGTGCCCACGGTCAGGGTGACCATGAGGGCGAGTTGGAATAATTTTCTCATCTTGTTGAACTATAAAAAAAATAAAAATTTGATGCTAAGAATTTTATCAAGCGGTGCAAAGGTAGCAGAAAACGGGGAGAGCGGCAAATCTTTTCAGGTTTTTGTTGTCAATTGTGGGCTCGGCCGGCGCTTTCAGTCCGAAAAACATTCGCCTCCCATGCCATGATGATGGCCATCACGGCCGAGTAGCTTTTGACGCCTCCGTCGACGTGTATGCCTTTGTAGCCGAGGAGATGAATCAACCCTCGGCTTTGGTCGAACATGTGGCACAGCGCATTGCCCAACGCTTGAAGCATGCTTTTCCTCGTATTACATCCATTTCTTTGCAATTACTCAAGTGTAATCCACCAATGGGTGGTGATGCCGATGGCGCAGGTGTCGCATTTACGTTTATTTTTGAAGAGTAAATGTAGTAAGTTGCGTAAAATACTAACTAAAACTTATAAATGCTATTCAATATGCAAATAAGTTAGAGTATTCATGCGATTGATAGAATGCTTGATAAAAGATTTTTGTGTTTGGTGAATGATGGATTTTTATAGCTATTTACTCACGCGAACATTATAATACGCAATGAACGTAGATGGGTAAAGCTTGTTTTTTTATTACTAAAAAATAAATCTCAATCAATTTTTTTCTAAAAAGATTTGGAGTTTGTAATATTTTGCATTACCTTTGCACTCGCTTTTGAGGACGCAGGTTCTCAAGTAGCATTTTCTGCTCCTGTTGAAACGGGTGTGAAATAAAGAGAGCGATCTTTGACAAGATTTTCATAGACAGAGAAGTAGTACAAGAAGCGAGTGCTTGTTTTCGAAAGGAGATGAGTGCTTGGGTAAAAG
>QWCI01000529.1_pt1 | contig 18323 bp, 12 predicted proteins | sample 1972541 | NCBI WGS metagenome assembly QWCI01 (sample SAMN09866712, study PRJNA288562) | Human oral metagenome isolate term3_saliva, whole genome shotgun sequencing... | isolation source: mouth | host: Homo sapiens | place: USA: California | reverse complement strand
GGGGGAGAAGATATTTTGTAGGTTTCATGCCATGTAAGTTTCAACTGGCAAAGTTAAAGGCTTTCGCGAGACAGGGCAATACCCATTTTAGGGTATATGCTGAGCCCTTTTTGGCATGCATGAGGGGCATTTTTCTCCTTTTTCGGGATTTCGTGCCGGAGGAATACCCAAATGTGGTGAACTGCGGCGTTGTCTCGTTCATGATGGAGCACGGCGAGCGGGAGACTTGCGGGTGCGAAACGAAAGTGGAGAAGTTTGCCGAAAAAGTAGGGAGGAATTGGCAAAAAGTGGAGGACTTTTCGGGCGCGCTATGCCGTGGGCTAATGATTTTGTCGGGTAGAGAGAAAGAAAGATAAGCTGTTTTGGCAATATTTAGAGAGAAAAGAAAATGTTTGTTGGCTGTTTTAATGGTAAATAAGTATATTTGCCGTTGAAATCGCGCTATAAATGATTTTTTGAGGAGATATTGCTTCTTTTCCTCATATCGCATCACTATAATCCTTCAACACACCGATGAAAAGTTCTTTTCTTACCCTGTTTGCAATGCTCTTTCTTGCAACAACATTTTTCTCTTGTGAAACAAACGAGCCGGCTCCCCGAGCTACATGGGGTGAGATCGTCAACCCGATTAAGGCTTTTATGTATCCCCGTGATCTAGAAGTTTCTGAAGATCAGTACGACAGTCGGAGATGGCATATTCTTGTGGTTCCCGACAGTACCAAAAGTTCGTTTGCCCCCACCTCGAAAAGCACGCCCGCGGAAGTGGCGCGCTATAAAGAACTTTCCCGACTCGTGGGCAATCCGACTGAGCCGGTGGTGAATGAATGCAATTTCCGTCGCACTTGGCTCACACAGGGAGTGAAGGCTATCCGGGTTGTGCGCACGCAGGCCGATGGGCGCGACGAAGAGGTCACTGCACAATGCGGCAATCTCTATTTCTATACGTACAAACAGATTTTCGACTGCCATTTCAAATGTGGAGATCGAAGCATCTTTGCCAAGCCGCTCGGGGAGGTTGTCGAGGCGGATTACCTGTGGCTTCCGGGTATAGACGAGTTTGGCTTGGTCACTCCCCCCAATCCCGACCACCTCAAGCAACGCATTGTGCTGCGCCTTGCCGACGGAACGGAAATAGAAAAGGAACTCTCGGAAAAAGGGAAAAAATAAAGGTACAAGATCACGAACTGCGTTGCCGGAAGAGGGCAAATACGCAAAATCCCCGGCCGTTATGAGGTCGGGGATTTTGCGTATTTTATTGTACGAAGGAGGTTGGCTTGCTTAGTCGATGAAGCGGCGGGTGAGGGGCGCAAATTCATCGACGCGGCGGTCGCGGAGGAAAGGCCACCAGCGGCGTACGTTTTCGCTGCGTTGCAGGTCGATGTCGACCAGGTAGACGCCTTCACTCTCGGTGTCGGCACGGAAGAGGAGTTCGCCTTGCGGACCGGCCACAAAGGAACTACCCCAAAATTGGATGCCGTTGGTTTGGCCGCTGGGGTCGGGTTCGTGCCCGACGCGGTTGACGGCGATGACGGGCAGACCGTTGGCGACGGCGTGACCGCGCTGCACTGTCGTCCACGCTTCGCGTTGACGCTCCTGTTCGGCGGGGACGTCGCTACTCTCATAACCGATGGCGGTGGGGTAGATGAGGAGTTCTGCACCACGGAGTGCCATGAGGCGAGCGCCCTCGGGATACCACTGATCCCAGCAGACTTGTACGCCGAGACGGCCGACGCTGGTGTCGATGGGGTCGAAACCGAGGTCGCCCGGGGTGAAGTAGAACTTTTCGTAGTAGGCGGGATCGTCGGGGATGTGCATCTTGCGGTATTTGCCGGCGATCGATCCGTCGCGCTCAAAGACCACGGCAGTGTTGTGGTAGAGCCCCGGTGCGCGACGCTCGAAGAGGGAGGTGACGAGCACTACGGCGTGGCGACGAGCAAGTTCGCCGAAAAACTCGGTCGAAGGACCGGGAATGGGTTCGGCAAGGTCGAAAAGCTCCGTGTTTTCTGTTTGACAGAAATAGGGAGTGTTGTGCAGTTCTTGCAGCACCACGAGTTCGGCTCCGCCTTGCGCGGCGGTGGCGATGTGTTCGGCGAGTCGGTTGCGGTTTTGTGTGGGATCAGGCACACAAGGCATTTGAATGAGGGCAACTTTCATTGTGCGAAGAGTTTTTTCGGGAGAGAAAGAATGGGAGACAGAGCACGTTCGACGGTTTAGTCGAAACGAACGACTCCACGGGGATATTGCATCGTGACGCAATGGAGCGAACCGTGCTGACGGATGAGGCTGCGACAGTCGACACCGACAATCTCGTGATGGGGGAAGGCCTTTTGGAGGGCACGGCGCGCAGTTTCGTCGTGGTCGGGCTGGGCGTAGGTGGGAAGGAGCACCGCGCGATCCATGATGAGGAAGTTGGCGTAGGTGGCGGGGAGGCGCTCGCCGTCTTCGTCGTGAACGGCATCGGGCATCGGCACGGGAATAAGTCGATAGGGACGGTCGTCGGCCGTGCGGAAGGCTTGCAATTCGGCCTCCATGGCTTGGAGTTCGGCGTAGTGTTCGTCGGCGGGATCGTCGCACTTGACGTAGACAATGGTCTGATTCGGGCAAAGGCGAGCGAGGGTGTCGATGTGCGAATCGGTGTCGTCGCCGGCCAGATAGCCGTGGTTCAACCAAAGCACGCGCTCGGCACCGAGCCGTTCGCGGAGTAGCATTTCCACTTGTTCGCGATCGGGCGTCGGCACCATGTCGTCTGCGTTGCGACGGTTGGCGTTGAGCAGACAGGCCGCGGTGGTGAGGAGGGTGCCCGCACCGTCACTTTCAATCGCGCCACCTTCGAGTTCGAAATCGAGGGCCGAAACATAGTGTCCGCGGAGCCAACCGGTGTCGAAAAGTCGGCGATTGATGGCGTTGTCGCGGTCGGCGGCGAATTTTCCGCCCCAGCCGTTGAAGCGGAAATCGAGCAATTCGGCCCCGTTGTCGGAGAGCACGGTGAGAAAAGCGTGATCACGCGCCCAAGTGTCGTCAGTGGGAGCGGCGAAGAAGTGCACGTTTTGCAAAACGGCGGCAGGAAGTCGGCGCGAGAGCAAGGTTTGTACTTCGTCCGGCTCGGGAGTAACGATCAAGAGGGGTTGGCGAACCGCTATTTCGTAGGCGAGGCGAACGAAGGTGTCGGTGACCTCGGCGAGCATGTAGTGCCAATCGGTGTCGGCGTGCGGCCAGGTAAGTTGCACGGCGCTTTGGGGCGCCCACTCTGCGGGGAGCACACGCTGAGGACGGGGTTCTTGACGTTCGACATCGGCGGCGCGCTGCACGTCTTCGAGGTGCAGTTCGGCGGTGCGGCCGAGACCGGGTTGGGGAGGGAGAGCTTCTAATGCCATGGAGGAGTCGCTGAAAGGGTGATAGGCCGGAAGTCTTGGTTATTCTGCGCGGAGTGCACCTTCGGGGTGGTAGCCGCGAAGGAAATCGCCGACGGTCATTCGCTTCTTGCCGGCAAGTTGAAGTTGCGTCAGCGCAAGGTAGCCGTCGGGGAAGGCAATTTTGAAATAGGTCTTGCCGTCGGTGAGTACCGTGCCCGGGGCTTCTGCCACTGTTGTTTCTTCGCGTGTGGTCGCATAGATCTTGAGCATCGTGCGTTTGCCGTTTTCCTCCACCAGTTCTGTCCAAGCAGCGGGGTAGGGCGACATGCCGCGCACGAAATCAAAGGCGCGTTTCACCGGGAGATCGAACGCCAAACGACAAGTGTCTTTGAAAATCTTGGGTGCGTGGCGAATTTCGGTGTCGGCCGTGAGCGTATCTTGGTCGATGGGGCGAATGTTACCCGCAATGATGTCGTCGACGGTTTGTGTCACCACCCCTGCGCCGATGTCGCGCAGACGGTCGTGGACGGTTTCGACGTTGTCCTCCTCCGTGATGGGGGTGCGCGCTTGGTGGATGATGCGACCGGTGTCAATTTCGTGGTCGAGCAAGAAAGTGGTGACGCCCGTTTCGGTGTCGCCGTTGATAATCGCCCAGTTGATGGGGGCGGCACCGCGATATTGGGGGAGCAATGAAGCGTGGAGGTTGAACGTGCCGTGAGGCGGCATGTCCCAAACCGCTTCGGGCAGCATGCGGAAGGCGACGATCACTTGCAGATCGGCGCGATAGCTGCGCAGTTCTTCCAAGAAGTTGGGATCTTTCAACTTCTCCGGCTGGAGAACGGGGATATTGTGCGCCACAGCATATTGTTTCACAGCGCTTTGTGACAGCTCGCTTTGGTGGCGACCCACGGGTTTGTCGGGCATGGTGACCACGGCCACCACGTTATATCCGCCTTCGACGAGGGCGCGCAGACTACCGACGGCGAAGTCGGGAGTACCCATGAAGACGATACGGAAATCTTGTCGGTTCATCGTAGAGAAATGTGTGGTTTCGGCAGATCATTATGGGATAAATGATCGTAACTGCATTATTTTGTGCGAAGATACGCCTTTTTCGCCGAAAAAAGAGTACCTTTGCTGCGCTAAATGTATAGACTCGACTCGGTAAAGTCTGCGTTTACGGTGCTTTCGCGTGATCGGATACCTCTTTTATATAATAGGTGTTCGCAACGTGCGGCGAGCGCTTTCCGGTGCTGTTCCTGCGCAATGAGCAGAAGTTCGCACAGCGCGTTGCCGTTTGTCGACTTGTGGCGCGAAAAAGCCCTCATTATTCGTATTCAAAATAAATAAAGCATAAACACCACACCTCATGAACATTACTCTCGAACAGTCCGGAGTGAGCGCCCTCGTCTCGCTGAAGATGGAGAAGGCCGACTATCAGGACGCTGTCAAGAAGGAACTCAAGAATATCGCGGCGAAAGCCGAAATGCCCGGTTTCCGCAAGGGCAAAGTACCCGCCGGCCTGGTCAATAAGCGTTTTGGCACGGAGGTGAAGATGAACGAAATCAACCGCCTCGTGGGTGAAAACCTCCAGAAGTTCATCGAAGAAAAGAAGCTCAGCGTGCTCGGCGAGCCCATGATGTCTGAACAGCAACAAGCACAAGACATCGAGAACCAAGACGATTTCGAATTCAAATTCGACATCGCCCTCGCTCCCGAGTTCAAAGTCGAACTCACCGACAAAGATCAGCTCACCTACTACGACGTAGAAGTTTCTGAAGAGCAGGTCGACGAGCAAGTGAAGGCTTTCGCACAGCAAGCCGGTCACCCCGAAGAAGTGCAGGAATACGCCGATCGCGACATCTTGCGCGGTGCCCTCGCCGAACAAGACGCAGAAGGCAACTTGCTCGAAGGCGGTGTCAGCCTCGACAGCGTGAGCCTCATGCCCAGCTACTTCGTCAGCGAAGATCAGAAGAAGCTCTTCGAAGGCGCCAAGGTGAACGACGTCATCACGTTCAACCCCTCCGAAGCACACGGCGAAACTGAATTGGCCGCTCTCCTCAAGCTCGACAAGGAGGAAGCCGCTAAGCACACCGGCAAGTTCACTTTCCAAGTGAGCAGCATTAGCCGTTTCGTGCCCGCCGCCTACGATCAGGAACTCTTCGATCGCGTGTTCGAACCCGGCACCGTGAAGACCGAAGAGGAAATGCGCGCCAAGGTGAAGGAACTCATCCAAAGCCAATACAACCAAGACGCCGATATGAAATTCCTCATCGATGTGCGCAAGTACACCGAAGAGAAGGTGGGCAAGCTCGAATTCCCCGAAGCATTGCTCAAGCGCTTCATGAAGCTCCAAAACGCCGACAAGGGCGAAGAGTTCGTTGAAAAGAACTTCGAAAAGAGCCTCGAGGAACTCCGCTGGCACCTCATCAAGGAACAACTCGTTGAGGCCAACAAGGTGACCATCGACCAGAAGGACGTCAAGGAAGCTGCCCTCCAAACGGCACGCATCCAGTTTGCGCAATACGGTTTGACCAACGTGCCCGAGGAATACCTCGAAAACTACGCCAACGAAATGCTCAAGGATCGCAACCAAATGAACGCTTTCGTTGATCGCAGCGTGAACACCAAGCTCGCCGCAGCACTCAAGGAAGTGGTGAAACTCGAGCACAAGAGCATCTCGTTCGAAGACTTCGCCAAGTTCTTCGAAGCCGAAAATGCTGAATAAAAGCACATCGCACACCGACAGATAGTGGCTTAGGCACACTATTTGCAACATAATCGAATGAGGGTGAACGGGTGATAATCATCCGTTGCCCTCATTCGCCTTTTTCTATCGTGCCTTCCGTCGCCGGAAGCTCGAATTTATTCATCCTTATCCAGAAGCATCGCATGAATCCCGATTTTCGCAAATTTGCCACCCAAAAGGCCGGTATCAACTCGATGGTGTTCGACGACGTGGTCGCCGTCCAAAACCAATATCTCAACCCCTATATCCTCGAAGAACGTCAACTCAACGTCACCCAAATGGACGTGTTCAGCCGCTTGATGATGGACCGCATCATCTTCCTCGGCACCCCCATCGACGACACCACCGCCAATGTCCTTCAGGCCCAGTTGCTCTATCTCGACTCCACCGATTCGGGCAAGGACATCTCCATCTATGTCAATTCGCCCGGTGGTAGCGTCTATGCCGGTCTCGGCATCTACGACACGATGCAGTTCATCCAGAGCCCCGTCGCCACCATCTGCACCGGCATGGCCGCTTCCATGGCCGCCGTGCTCCTCGTGGCCGGTGCCGAAGGCAAGCGTTCGGCTTTGCCCCACAGCCGCGTCATGATCCACCAGCCCCTCGGCGGCGCACAAGGCCAGGCCTCAGACATCGAGATCACCGCGCGCGAAATCATGAAGCTCAAAAAGGAACTCTACACCATCATTTCCGAGCACAGCCACACCGATTTCGACAAGGTTTGGGCAGACAGCGACCGCGACTACTGGATGACCGCGGAAGAAGCCAAAGAATACGGCATGATCGACCGCGTGTTGGCACGTAAAGCCTAAGTCGTTCGTCCCCATCACCCTGACAAAATCATTTTATGTCCAAACATAATTCACACGAAGAGCATTGCGCCTTTTGCGGTCGTCCGGCCACGCAAGTCGATATGCTCATCCACGGCACAGATGCCTGCATCTGCAGCGATTGCGCCGAGCGCGCCAAAGAAATCGTCGACAACAGCATGCGCACCGCGCAGGCCGAGAGTGTCGAAGCCGATTTCGGCGAACTGCCCAAACCCAAGGAGATCAAAGCCTATCTCGACCAGTACATCATCGGGCAGGACGATGCAAAAAAATACCTCGCCGTAGCGGTCTACAACCACTACAAGCGTCTGCTCAGCCACAACGCCAAAGGCGACGATGACAATGTGGAGATCGAAAAGAGCAACATCGTCATGGTCGGTTCGACCGGTACCGGCAAAACCCTCTTGGCGCGCACCATCGCCAAGCTCCTCAAAGTGCCCTTCACCATTGTCGACGCCACGGTGTTCACGCAGGCCGGTTATGTCGGCGAAGACGTGGAAAGCATCCTCAGCCGTCTGCTGCAAGTGGCCGACTACGATGTGGCTCGCGCAGAGCGCGGTATCGTCTTCATCGACGAAATCGACAAGATCGCCCGCAAAGGCGACAATCCCTCCATCACGCGCGACGTCAGCGGAGAAGGAGTGCAACAGAGCATGCTCAAATTGCTCGAAGGCTCCATCGTCAATGTGCCCCCCAAGGGCGGACGCAAGCACCCCGATCAGGACTACATTCAGGTCGATACCCACAACATCCTCTTCATCTGCGGCGGTGCCTTCGACGGCATCGAGAAGAAGATCGCCCAGCGACTCAACACCCACACCGTGGGCTACGATTCGGTGCAAAACAAAAAGAAGATCGACACTTCCGACCTCATGCAGTACGTCGAACCGCAGGATCTCAAATCCTTCGGCTTGATTCCCGAAATCATCGGTCGTCTGCCGGTGCTCACCTACCTGAATCCCCTCGATCGCGAAGCCCTGCGCAACATCCTCACCGAGCCGAAAAACTCCATCACGAAGCAGTACACCAAACTCTTCGCGCTCGATGGGATCAAACTCACCTTCGAGCCAGAGGTACTCGACTATGTGGTTGATCGCGCGGTGGAATACAAACTCGGTGCGCGCGGACTCCGTTCGATTGTCGAATCGATCATGACCGAAGCCATGTTCGAAGCGCCCTCCGACAATCGCAAGGAATTCACGGTGACGGTGGACTATGCGCGTCGACAATTTGAGAAAGCCGATCGTTTGCACCACTGATTCCCTTTTTTCAGTCTTCGCAGCGCGAAGAAAATCACTTTGCTCCCTCCTGCCCGAAAGTTTTCGGTCGTGAGGGAGTTTTTTGTCCCAACGCGCGCACGCGTACGCGCGTCCGGCGTTTTTCGTTTTTTGCCTTCACCTCTTCACCTCGTGGGCGTAAAAAATTGGTGCTGAAAGGGTTAAGGGTGAAGGCAAAGCCTGCATTGCCTTCACCGGTGAAGTGTTAAATCGGTGCTTGTCTTCACCCTTATTCCTTTTGATAATCAGGGTGTTGTGGGTGAAGGTGAAGGGTGAAGGCAAGAAATGCAAACTCGCTGAGTGCGCGATGTGCGTGGGCGCGTGTCCGTTCGGGCCTGTCTGTGCACGTGGGAAAGCGAGAGAAGAGGAAAGGAGGCCGCCGAATATCGGCTTTTCCCGAAAAGGAGCGTGGTTTGGGCGAAAAATAGGGAGAGTTCGAAAGAAAGTCCACTTGTTTTGCTGCAATGTTTTCTTTTTTCGATTGTCTTGAAACTTTTCTTTCGTAAAATTGCGTCTATTCGAAATAAAATCAGTAGTTTTGCCCTCGATAAAACACAACCTCCTCTTTTTCCGCCGTTCTGCGGTGTCCATATAGCGTGAATCGCCCGGCTTTCGGCCGATGCGTCAGCGCAAATGCTCTTTGATTTGCTGAAACAATGAAGTGCCGCGAAGTCGGGTTTTGTGAGTGTAGAGAAGTCCATCTGCCTAAAAATGAGTCGGATGAAGGACTTCTTCCGGCTCGTCGGAACCTGCGATCGACGGCGGCGGCCTTTCGGATCCCTCCTTCGCTTTGGGGGGCTGTTGGCCTCCCGATAAGCGGCTATCTCGCTTTTTTCGTCCCATCAAGGGGGGCAACCTACCAAAAATGCGTAACTTTGCCCATGCAACGCCACGGCTGCGCATCCGCCGCCGGTGTTGCACTAACTCATCGATAAACATGAAACACTCCCTTTTGGCCACTGCGCTCCTCTTGTCCGGCTTCGCTTCGACCGGCGGTGCGCTCCGTGCAGCCGACCGCAACACCGTCACGGTGGCGGTCATCTCGCTCAACGATTTCCACGCCGGACTCCTCCCCAATCCTGCCCAGCAAGTGCCCGGGGCGGCGTGGGTGGTGCAAACCCTCGATTCGCTCAAAAGCGTCTACCCCTATAACGTCACCGTTTCGGCGGGCGACAATTTCGGCGGCAGCTTCTTCTACAATGCCACGCGCAAAACAAGCCTCATGCCGCAGCTGTTCAAAGACATGGGCATCCGCGTGAGCGTGCTCGGCAACCACGAGTTCGACGAAGGACAGGAGGTGCTGGCACGCAAATGGAATGACGTGGAGAACAAACCCCGCTCGTGGGAAATCACCTACGTGGGGGCTAACGTGCGTGAGACCGCGACCGGCCGACAGCCCGACTATGTGCAGCCTTGGGCGGTGGTGCCCGTGCGCATCAACGACCACCGCACGATCAATGTGGCTTTCGTGGGGCTCAGCACCAGCAACACACCGTGGCAAACCTCGGCGCGTCGCGTGGTGGGCTTGTCGTTCGACGGCAACTACACCGGGGTGCTCGACTCCCTGCGCCGTTTGCCCAACTACAAGGAGGTGGAAGAAGCGCCCGTGCGCTTGATTCTTTGCCACATCGGCACGGAGATGAAAAACGGACGCGCCCTGTGGGAGGATCGCGACGAGAAGAACCTCCAAGCCATGGACAATCCCGATTTCTGCGGAGTGCTTTCCGGACATACCCATTTGGCCGTGATTGGTGAGACCGACAGCAAGCGACCCATTCCCGTGGTGCAGGGGCTGTGGCACGGCATCTACGTGTCGATGCTCAAATGTGAAGTCGACACCGTGACCAATCAGGTCGTGAAGGTCACCCCCGAATTGGTGCGCGTCAACCCCAAAGCGCGACTCAACCCCACGGCGGCGCGACTCCAAGCGCAGATCGAGGAGCAATATCACACCACGCTCTTCCGTGGCATTCCACTCAGTCAGAAACTCACCGAAGCCGAAAAGGCCATTGAGCACGATCGCCGTGTGGCACGTCAGCAAAGCCCCATCGGGCGCTTGGTGTGCGAGAGTTATGCCGCCGCCTATCGTCGCGACCGGCAGTTGCCCGACGATGCACTGGTGGTAGGCGTGAGCCATTTGGGGAGCATTCGTTCGGGATTCCCGAAAGGCGACATCACCGTGCTCAATGTGGGCGAGGTGCTGCCCTTTGCCAACAAACTCAATGCCTATAACTACACCGGTCGCCAGTTGCTCGATTTGATGAACTTCGGCTACACGGAGTGCAAACTGGGCTTTGTTCAAACTTCCGGCGTGATTCCGGTGCTCGACAAGCGCGGCCGCGTGACGTCGATCTCCCTACAACTCCCCACCGGTCGCATCGTGCCCATTCGTCCGAATACGAAACTCGTGCTTGTGGCCGATGATTACATGACGACGGGCGGCGACGGTTATCCCGTTCGCCTCTTCCCCAAGCAAGACGAACTGCCTCACAAGATGCCGACTTCCACCGATTCGTTCATCGCCTATCTTCGCACGCTCAAGAAGATCGGTTGACCGAGTTGGGTGAAGTGATTTCATCGTATTTTATCACAGAATCTTTGATGCGTCAACTCTTCGGAGCCCTCATTCTTTTTCTGCTCGCCTGTCCTACGCTGCTTGCGCGTGGGGTGGGCGAGTGGAGCTTGGGAGAGCGGGGAGATACGCTGCACTGTGCTTTGCCGATGGGGAGCGATTCGCAGCCGACTCCGGAAGGGCGTTTGCCGCGAGCAAACGAAATCCGCGTGAAACTCCCGGCCGACACGTTGTCTTCTTGCAAAAAGCCCAAGGCACTCGACGGATTGTGGAAGGTCGATTTTTCGGCCTACGGACTGATTCCGCGACGACAGAAGGTGGAGGACCGATGGCGCAACATTCCCGAGGATTGTCGCATCGATTGGCGGAGAAAACGCGAACGCCCCGTCTGGGATTTCCTGATGGATGTGGCCACCTTCTTCAACACCTTCGACACCACTTATGTGCAGCGCGATCGGTATGCCGCGCAGGTACAATTATATAATACCCATTTCCTCCAACTCATTCGCTTGACCGGAAGCGACGCCGAGGGGCACTCCCTGTCGTTGGTGTTCTCGCCGGCGCACACGGTCAAAATTGGCCCCTATGTCACTTGGCACGGCGTGTCGTTGGGCTATGCTTTCGGCGTGGTGCCCGATCGTTACGGTAGCAGAGTTACGGAATGGACGGTGGCGGCCTACAATTCGAAGGTGGGTTTCGATTTCAGTTACGTGGCCAGCCGTGGCAACTTCAACCTCTTGCGGGCTTCGGGCATCGAAGGGGTGGACAATGCGCAAATCAAAGAGGTGCGCTTCCCTGCCATGCGCACCCACACGCTCGCCGTCAATGCCTATTATGTGTTCAACTATCGGCATTTCTCCTATCCCGCGGCTTTCTCGCTCAGCACGGTGCAGTTGCGCAGCGCCGGTTCGTGGCTCTTGGGCGCACGCTATGACGATCAGGCACTGCACTTCGATGCGCAGCGCACCGAGTCTTTCATCAAGAGCCTTTCGCCCAAGGCTGAACTCAACGAGGCCTTGCGCGTCGACAAAATCAGCTATCGGCAGTTGGGCGTCTCGCTCGGTTATGCTTATAACTGGGTGCCGTGGCGCGGTTGGCTCTTTTCGGGCAGTGCCGCCCCGGCCTTGGGGTATAAATATCAGCGCGGCGAAACCTTCTCCACGCAAACCCTCTGGCGAAACATCGAGAATTTCAACTTCGATTGCATCTTTCGTTTTGGCATCGTGCGCACCAATGGGCGCTATTACGCCGGTCTATCGACCGTGAGCTACTTGTACGACTACGGATACACGAACTTCAAACTGCGCAACTCCATTCATTATATCAATCTCTATGTGGGATTCAACTTCAGTCGCTTGCCCATGTTTCGTGGTGAGAAGCGCGCTGCAAAAGCGGCGGTTGTGGAGTGAAGAACAGTCCAAGCGAGAGGACGATCAAGCCGCCCGCTGCTTGAAAAAATTGCAAGTTCCTACGCAAAACGTTTGGCACGTCGCATTTTATTCCTAAATTTGCAGCGTGAGTGTAGGAGGGAAGTATCTCCTTGCGAACCGTTACTGCGACACGTCAGTCGCCGGACAAAGAACTCTCAGTGCCCGTTCCCCATCTCGATCGGTTGTTGCGTCGGGTTTTGAAACTTGATGAAAATCAAACGATAAGATACGGAAACAGCAAATTTATAAATTCAATTCATAATCATGAACAAGAAAATTATTAACGGCGCATTGCTCGGTCTGCTCGTTGTGGCAGCCCCCGCATGCTCTTTCGTGTCCTGCAAGGATTACGATGATGATTTTGCTTCCATTCGCAAGGAGATCAATGCTGACAAGGCTGATCTCGTGGCGGTCAAGAACGACCTGAATGGACAAATCACCAACTTGAAGGGACAACTCGATGCAGCCAACAAGAAGGCTGCTGAGGTCGAAGCCAAGCTCGCTGACTACGCTAAGAAGTCGGATCTCGATGCCTATGCTAAGAAGTCTGATCTCGATGCTACCAACACAACGGTTCAGGCTCAGGGTAAACAGCTTCAGGACGCTCTCGCCAACATCTCAGCGCTCACCACGAAAGTGGAGAAGCTCGAAGAGGCTAAGGCTACGTTGCAGACGCTCATCGACGGCAAGGTTGACAAGAAGGAATACAACGATAAGGTTGCTGACCTCCTCAGCAAGATTAATGCTGCTCAAGGTAAAGCGGATGCAGTTGAAAAAGCTTTCAACGTAAAGGCTGACGAACTCGTTAAGGCCGATAAGGCGCTCAGCGATCGCATCGATGCACAGGAAAAAGCGATCAAAGACTTCGAAGGTCGCCTGAAGGCTGTTGAAACGAAGAACTTCCTCAGCGCAGAGCAAATCGCAGCCTTGAATAAGATCACCACGCTTGAAGAAGGTGTAGCTGCAAACAAGAAGGCTGCTGCTGACAACAAGACCGCTATCGGCGAGAACACGACGAAGATCTCTAATCTTCAAACTGCTCTTGATCAGGTAAAGATCGATCTTGGAAAAGTAAAGGAAGATCTCGCTAAACGTCCCACGAAGGATGAAGTTGAGGCTCTCATCGATGCTAAGGTGAATCCTCTCAAGGACCAGATCGCCAAGATCAATGAGCGTCTGAACTTCCTTCAGTACAACCTCCTCGTAGGTCTCGAACTCATCCCCGATAGCTACTATCGCGGTATCGAAGCCATCGAAAGCAACCAGTTCGCCTACAACACTTGGACGGTGAACCAGCTCGTGAACGGTGTCGTTGACTACCAGGTGAACCCCACGCAGGCTACTACTTCCAAGCTCACCAGCCGTTACGCTGAGGCGGTTTACCACCTCAACCCCGCAGGTGCTAAGATCGATACGGCTGCTGCTAACTTCACTTACCTCCCCATCGATCGCGCTTACCGCGCTACGAACAGCGCTGCTGTGATCACGGTGAAGAAGGCTACGGTTGAAAACGGTCTCCTTAAGCTCGTCTTGGATATCAAGGGCGCTACGAAGGATATCGATGTTAATAAGGAGGTAACTACCGCTGCTCTCCAGTACAAGGCTCCCGGTGAAACTCCTCGTATCATCACTTCGGCTTACGACGCGATCTACACGAACGAGTTCTCGAAGCTCCAACTCTTTGATCTCGACAAGCAGCTTGTTGCCGGTGTAAACAAGAACAGCACGACTTCCGGTTGGGATATCAACAACGAAGGCGATTCTTTGGCCATCGCTAAGAAGGTACGTACCAACGGTGTTCAGAAGGATGGTACGACCATCGCTATGGATCAGAACGCCGCTGAAGCTGTGAGCCGCCTCACGAAGAATGGTTTCCACTACGAATACCACCTCGTGAAGACGGATGCTAACGACAAGTCTTTCGAAGCCTTCACGCTCGACAGCAAGACGGGTCTCATCAAGTCGAAGTACGACGAGAAGAAGCCTTTCGTTAACGTTGGTAAGACGGCTACTGTTCGTGTAACCCTCGTTCAAGGTAAGGACGAAGTGGCAACCCTTGGTTTCTTCACTGTACACATCTCGCAGAAGGATGCAGTGATCAAGGAATTCACCAGCAAGAACGAGCTCAAGTTCACTTGCGACAACAAGGAAAATGCCGCTGATAAGTACGAAGCTAAGGTAGTTGACCTCGCTGCTGAACTCAAGGCTAAGGCTGAACTCGAAGCCAATGCTTGGGAATTCGTTAAGACCGGCGGTGAACTCACGCAGTACACCTTCGACAACAACGTAGCTAAGGAAGCTGCCAAGAAGCTCGGTAAGGTAACCCTCTCCGCTGATGGTAAGAACCTCGTTTGGGACAACATCACGAAGGAACAGGTAGCTAACCTCAAGCCCGGTGCAAGCGTGGCTACTTACGTTAAGGTACAGAAGAAGAGCGATCCTAACGTTCGCTTCTATGTGAAGTTGACTTACAACCCCGCAAGCGAACAAGCTGCTCCTGTGGCTACCTTCGCCGGTGAACGCATCAGCAACGACTGGTTCAAGAACAACATCCGTACGAACGAGCAGGAATTGCGTATGCACTTCAACATCGATCCTACGAACGCTAAGTTCAACCGCTTCGACAAGTTCATGTACTCGATCAATGAGAGCTACAAGAACGGTACGGTGAAGATTGCTCCTCTCGCAGGCTACTCTCAGGCTGTCTTGAATTCGGTACACTCCGGCTGGCGCTTCGTAACGCCGAAGGAAACTGTGGTTCCCGGAAACGATGGTAAGCAGTACACCCTCACGGTGAGCCAGAATGGTCTCGAACTGCTTGCTAACAAGGTAGTGATCGCTAAGATCACGAACGATCAGGAAGGTACAATCGAACTGCTCAACAACCCCACCACGCAAGTGCTCTTGAACAACGCCGGTCACAAGCAACTCAAGGCGCTTGAGACCCTCACGGCTCGCGTAGGTTACGTTACCACGGTATGTGCTGAAGGCAACGTGAAGACGCTCACCACGAAGGGTGAAAACGAGTTCGACGTGAAGTTCCTCCGTCCGCTCGACCTCAACTTCGACGGTGCTGTTGAATTCACTGACGCTAACATCGGTACTACGACCAAGTCGCTCGACTTCACTAACATCGTGAAGTTCACTGACTGGCGTGATCGTAACGCTGCTCAAGTTCTCGCTAACGACCGTGTAACGATGGAAGCCCTCTACGGCGTGACCACGATTTATGTGGCTAACGAAGCTGAGTGGACGACGAACCTCAATGGTGACAACATCGCTACGACGAAGCTCGTTGTGAACTATGGCGATCGTGGCCTCCACATGGCCGGTGGTACTCCCAGTGCTGCTGCTCCTATCGCAGGCTTCACGGCTTATGATGTAAATCATCTGCCCTCGTTCACTTACACTACGCAGCAGAAGGCGTTCAAGGATTACCACACGAACAACACGCGTCGCAAGTAATCTCTCGATTACAAGACGTAATGAATAATGCGAAGAGCAGTGCAGGCTTGCCTGCCTGCTCTTTGCTTTTTATTGAAGGACATGAATATGAAACAATTCCTTTCTTTGGCCCTCTTGGCCGTGGGAATGCTCTTTGCGGCCTGCACCGGTTGCAAGTCTGATAAACAACAAGGACCGCAACCGACGGAATTTGAACAGAGCATGACCAAAAAGGATACTGCCGACGTGCAGAAGACTGTCGCGCAGTTCTTTGGTTTCTTGAAAAACAAGAAGTATTACGATGCAGCGCAAATGCTCTACATTCGCCCCACGGGGGAGGGTAGTGAAATGCAACTGCTGTCGAATAAAGAAATGGATGACTACGTCGGCTTCTGGAAGAATTTCGATTTCGATTCCTACAGCATCGACTATGTCAAGTTTTTTTCAGCCGAAAACAACGAAGTGGCTTGTAATGTTGTACTCATGAAAGGGCAGAACGGTGCTCCCGATGCGACAACAAAGATGTTCTTCACTCCCGTTTTTCGCAATGGAAAGTGGCATTTGATTCTCACTGACAGTCGTCACGGTGAAACGACGGTGACGCAAGATGGTCAGACGGAGTCAAAGGAACTCTACGAACGCCGCGATTCGCTGAAAGAAGTGTATCGCGAAAGCGATGCAGCGAAGGAAGCCAAGAAATAACTTCCGGATACAGACTTAGATTTGCTCCAATTTGCCATGGCAGATTGGAGCAAATGGTCTTTTATGGCCTAACGTGCGGAGGTTCAAAACCGAATTCGTAACTTTGCCAATGCACGACAACCAGTTTAGTTTATGGCAGATAGTACAATAAAAAATCATCCCCGACATTTACACCGAAAACTCAATATCATAGTAAAAGTCGGCATGCTGTTGATGGAAAGTGCCGGAGACAGTAACCGCATCGTTCGCAACATGCGTCGAGTGGCGGCTTTTCTCGGCTTAGACAATGACAACTTACACATCGATATTCTTTATGGTACAGTCAAGGTGAGCTATTGTGATGAGTCGCACTCGTTCAGTCGTTTTGCTCACTCAGACAAGAATACAATTAACATGAAAGTCTTGGCCGATGTGAGTCAACTTTCGTGGAAAGCGATTCGGGAGGATGAGTCCATCAAGTCTTTTGAGCGTAAATTAGACGATCCTGCCTTGGTGAAACCGGACTACCCGGTATGGATGGTCATTCTCGGGGCGGCCATGGGCAGTGGTGGGTTCTCGGTATTGTTCGGCGGCGATTGGCCTTCTTTCATTCCGGCGGCGATTTCCGGTTTCGTGGGTTTCTCGGTGCGCTACTTCTTGTTGTCCAACCGCTTCAATTTCTATATGGTCACCGCGCTCACGGCCTTTCTCGCGACGCTGACGGCTTGGCTCATGTTCCTCATTTTGCCGGAAGGCTTCACACAATGTCCTTACCACTCCTTCCTCTGTTGTGCGCTCTTTCTTGTGCCCGGGGTGGCCCTGATCAACTTCCTTGACGACATGCTCGACAATTATTTGTTGGTCGGCTTGGCTCGATTGGGCAATGCGGCTTTGCAGATCGCGTCGATGACTTTCGGCATCGTTTTGGCCGTTAGTGTCTGCGGGGTGACCAATTTCTTGGGTAACCTGAGCATGCAACCCATCATTTCCTATTGGGAAGCGGCGGTGGTGACCGGTATTTCGGCCACGGGCTTTGGAATGATCTTCAATGTGCCGCGCCGCTCTTTGCCGATTGTCGCCTTATTAGGTTTTCTCGGGATGTGTCTGCGTAATTTCATTGCATTCGACCTCGGTCAAGGGCTCATTTTGGGTTCTTTGGCCGGTGCGACACTCATTTCTTTGTTGGCTGTGCGCTTTGTACACGCGGCGAGAAGTCCGAATCACGTCCTAACGATTCCCGGGGTGATTCCGATGGTACCGGGAATATTGATGTATCGTGGCATTTTTGGTTTTGTGCATCTCGGAACCGACGTCGCGGAGTTCATGGCGGCTTTCAGCAACTTGCTCAATGCTGGGCTGATTGTCCTCTGTCTTTCGATAGGAGTAGCCACACCGAATATCTTTGTTCGCCGTTGGATTGCAAAAAGACGCCGAGAAGAGCTCAATGCGCTTGTTGCCGAACGGCGGAAACGAGGGAAATTCGTCGCTTTGGCCGATTTTGATTGATTTTTTGCCTGTGGGACGTGCTTATCGCTGAGAAGCACGTCCCACATTCCTTTTGCGAGTAATCGCCCGAATAGGCATTTCTGCAAAGTAATGAGTTTACAAAATCACTACATTGGAGAAAAAGTTGAGGATTTTTCCTCGAAACGCTTGGAGCTTTGAAAGAAACACTGTACTTTTGCACTCGCAATCGGGAAGCAACGCTAATCGCAACGCTGAACAACAAGATTGCAGCGATAATTGACTTACTTACATAAACGAATCAAGGAAGATATAAGAACAACGAAGCATCTACTTAAGTAGGTGCTCGGGTAATGAATAGTCTCTTTAAGAGATTGTTTTTGCTAACGTCAATCTACGATTCAATGGATACGACATTCTGAATCAGAAAACAAACAAATATCATATTTACAATGAAGAGTTTGATCCTGGCTCAGGATGAACGCTAGCTACAGGCTTAACACATGCAAGTCGAGGGGCAGCG
>QWCI01000385.1_pt1 | contig 18447 bp, 19 predicted proteins | sample 1972541 | NCBI WGS metagenome assembly QWCI01 (sample SAMN09866712, study PRJNA288562) | Human oral metagenome isolate term3_saliva, whole genome shotgun sequencing... | isolation source: mouth | host: Homo sapiens | place: USA: California | reverse complement strand
TCTTAAATGTCTGTACATAATCCTGATAAGGATTTTCTGTACTAATGACGCTTCCATTGTTATCATCATTGATAATTTTGGTTGCTATCACTGGCTGTACCAGACCTGTGTTCATCCCCGCTAGTAACATCGCATCTCGATGCTCTGGGTCTGTGCATGCACTGATGAACTTCATTTTTTCTATAGCCATGTGCAATCCTTTCTTAATAAATCAGCAGAGCTTTCACACGCTCTTGTGGAATCTGATATCTTACACTTTCGATAATATCAATAACATTCTGAATCTCAATATCTGCTAGTAATACATATGCTAGTAGCGATAGATTCGGATCGGTATCAGTACGAATGAAATGTGCACTCATATTGAACGCAATACGTTGTGCATAATGTTCAATATAAAGAAATTTCTGATTTGATAGATACGCTTTATATCTCGATTTCTCTAAGCGCTGAATCACTTGTTCTGCAGTATCATTGTCAACCATGTCGTATAAATCTTTCATACGAAAGAAACAACAATAGTCTGCTAGCATCTGCTTAATGAATTCCTTCGAAACAGTAAAATACTTCTTCAAACGATAAATGATTGCGATATTTTCTAACTCAATACGAGATAAGATGATTTCCTTCATCTTTTCCTTTGAAGTTGTATTAGAATACTTCTCAATCGTTTCTAGACACGTTGCGTAATATCTAGTACGTAAAGAATGTTCCAAATTGATAAAATCCATATCCTCTAAGGATTTTTGTTCATACTTCTTTAATACATCATAATAAGAAGTATCTTTTAATAACGCCAATACATCTTGAAAGGAAGCACTATCTGCCAATTCCCCCAATGGAAACGAAGTATAGCTCCCGATATATAGCGGTAACTTAGAAATCATATTTTGGCGTAATATCTCATTGTCTTGATCAGATAGTGAATGTAATTTCATTAAAATTAATTCAATTTCTGTTTCCATGACCGCAATATGTCCAAAATGTTTTGCGTTATCATCCGCATAGCGAATCAACTTTGCAAATCGATTGAATACACCTGTACGAAGTAAAACCTCTAACTGGCCACGATGAATTGACTTTGGATTAATTCCCTCCAAAGATTCTTTATAAAGAGGTTGACTTTGTAAAAATATCGCAATATCACCAACCGTCTTTCTTTGTAACATCGTTGCGTAATCAACAGGTTTCAAATGTTCTGCAAGCATCGCTCTCGCCTTAGCGGTAATCGCATTACTTGATTTGCTCATTCGCTACTCCTGTTCTCTTTTTCCAACAGTATAATCCGCAATCATTTGAATCCAGCGTTCCTTATTTGCGTTAAACATTTCAGTGATACGCTGTGATTCTTTCTCATACATTGCTTTTGCTTCTGCCTGTTTCTTCTCATGAGTCGTACGAATTTCTTCACGCATTGATTTAACCTGTGCCTCTACGTTGGCCCAAGCTTCATCCGTCAGTTTCTTTTTCTCCTGCTCAATTGCCTGCTTCAATTTGTACTTCAATTCATGGGCATTATTAATCTTATTGCGAGTTTCTTCATCCATCTTAATAAGATCTTGAATCACTTCTATTTCCATAGTTACCTCCCATAAACATTAGCGCCTTAATTATAGTACTTTCCATCAAAAAATTATAGTTGATTCAACGATAAAACATACTAACTCTGACTGATTTTTTATATTTTGAAAAAGAAAGCAGTTACAAAAAAGACATCCACTACAGTAGATGTCCAGTTTCATTTCAATTCATTTGTAAGATATTCAAATAGCGCAACACATCCCTTTTCAATTTCATGATACGCCGTATCGAAATCGCCACTATACCAAGGATCAGAAATTTCTCTACGAATCCCTGTATATTCTAGCAATAGATGTATCTTTCTATCTGGATCATTATGAAACATTTCTTGCATGTTGCGGATATTCATCTCATCCATACCAATTAAAAGATCATAATATGCATAATCCTTCGCAGTGATTTGACGAGCTCGTTTTTCATCGCAGTTCATACCATGTTCATATAGTTTCTGTTTCGCAGCAGGATATACTGGGTTACCCCTACCATTCCATATTTCTTCCGAACTAGTTGCAGCAGACGCTATTACAAACTGATCACTTACGCCAGCATTACTCACTAGTTTACGAAAGATATACTCCGCCATAGGCGAACGACAGATATTTCCATGACAAACAAATAATATCTTTATTGTCATAGTTTTCTTACTCTTCTCCTGTATAAGTTCTCTTGTAGTATTCCTTACAGATAATAGAAGTAAAGATAAATACAATCATTGAAATGATGATACCAGCAAATAGATAAGAATTTATGAAACTCGCAATCACAGCAACTACTAACAATAAATCTTCCGCAATCAAAAATGCTTGACGTTTAGACATTAATTCAATCTGACGGCATCTTTCATCATGCATCTCGTTATATAAACGCATCAAATCTTTCTCATTCTTCATTGCTTTATAATTCTTTGCAATATGACACACAGCTACCACGACTGTTACAATAAATAGCCCCATATAAAATCCATTCATATAGTTAGCAAAGCGACTATCTGCATATGATTTCGTTAGATATCCTAATTTATTTACAGCAAGAATCAATGCTGAACATATTGCAATCACTATCCAAATATTTGTATATTTTTGTAATTCTTGCTTTGCCTTTAATAATTTCTTATCCATGTTTATTCCTCTTCCTCTAATTCCGAAAAATCAAATACTTCTTCAATACTTAATGAAAATTGCTTTGCAATCTTATACGCTAGTGGTAATGAGGCAGTATACTTCCCTACTTCAATTGAAGTTATCGTCTGTCTTGTCGTACCAACCAAGTCCGCAAGTTCACCCTGAGATAACTTATGTTCCTTTCTGAGTTCCTTTATTCTATTTTTCACCTTTATGCTCCTATCTGATATATCGATATATACGCAAAGTTTGCTTTGCATTTAAAGTATAGTTAACTTTGCATTATATGTCAAGCATACTTTGCAAAAAAGTTATCCATTTTACCGGATAACTTTATATTAATTTATTACTTTGCAACTAGATTACGTGTTTTTAATAAAATCACTACTACACTTAAACTTACTAGTAGCACACCAATCTGATATCCAATGTTTGTGTTATCACTTGTCTTTGGTGTTACTGATGTAGCTGGTTGTGATGGTTGTGTTGGTGTAACGATTGGTTGTGGTACTTCTTCCCACATTGCAAATACATTCATTGTTTCTAGTACATCTGTTGTATTAGGGTCAAATGAAAGAACATTACCTGTTGCATCCCTATAGAACCATCCCTTGAATTGCTTACTAGCATCATTACTGATTGGAGTAGTATTAAATGTTGGTATCGCTTCATCATTTGCACGAACTGCCATAGTAATCGCATGACCACGCATCGCTAATGTTTCTTTATTTGCATTTGTACCATCCGCAAATGTAGCACTTGGATTATCACCTAAGCTAAATGTAACCTTCGCACTTGGTACCCATACATATTTATTACCATCACTTGATGGATTTGCTACTCCATATGTATAACGTTGACCATTGCTGTTGACTGGAGATAATGCAGTCACAGAAGGATCTGCCAATTGGAAATATGTTAGTTTCTCATTACCATTTGCTGCACCATTTGTAGGTGTAGTACTTACTTCATCCATTGTATCTTTGTGGTACTTTACAAGATGGGAACCACCTGTAACAACATATGCATCATTTGGTGCAAGTACTGCAGCAGCATTATCAATCTTATCTTCTGATATATTTACTGCATCTAAGCTAGCAGGTGTATTAATGACAGTATCTCCAGTCATTTCAAGTTGTGAGCCGCCACCAATGATATAGAATGCCGTTCCATAAGGAGTTGATCTAGTATAGTTGATAACCGAATCATTAATCTTTACTTTAGCACCCGAAACTTGAATACCTGAATTTCCAACAGAAGAATCCATTTCACTACCTATTGTATCAAGTGTCACAACTGAATTATCAATATCTAACTCCATTGTGGAAGTATCCGGATCATTCAATACAGATAATCCCATCGCAACATTTTTTAAATGAAGGTTTGTATTTTTAATAGTAGAAACTCCAGCAGCTACATGGTAATTAAATTGAATATATCCAACACCACCCGTGGCATTATCCCCGCTAAAATCAATGTTAATCAAGGAATCTTCAATATTCCACTTTCCTACTTCATATCCAGCTATTCCCGTAGCTTCAAAGTGCACATTTTTAAAGTTATATGCCATTTGAAGAGCACCGATACCACCATCTGGCATAATGCCTAATGGATAATAAACACCATCCGTTCTGATTGGAGTAGCATTTAACTTAACAGTTGCATTTTCTACATGAAAATTATCATTATACAATCTTGAAAAGGAATTTGAGTTAACATTAACCACAAGATTTTCTCTTGCAGAGCCATTAATAAATCCATTTAAGCTTACCTGCTCATTATTCTCAAAAGTATATAAACCATCATTCATTTCAGATCCAACTTGTAGATTGAGCGCTGTATTAAAACCCTTCATTGTTAGTGTTGAGCCATTTACAGTCTTGATATGTGACCCACTAGCGATGGTAAGACCATGTTGCAAGCTGTTATCACTCAAGATTACTGTATTCCCTACAAACTCAAGTGTCATATCATTATTTACGACAGCATCTCTAAATGCAGTGTTAGTTGTATCAAATGTTCCACTGACACGAATGATATCACCTGTATGACCTGCAGCCACAGCATCATTAATTGTTGTATATGTAACAGTATTATCATCGTTTAACCAAATCTTACCAGCTTCCTCTGCATTAACTGCAGATGTAAACGACAAGAGATTTCCTAGACCTAATACCAAAGACAATATGAAACCTACGATTTTTCTAACCATCTATTTACCTCCCACAAAAAAAATAGCAAAAGTATGCTATTTGTTTTCATATGGTATCATCTAAAAAAATCTCTCACAACTGATTTGCTCATGTACTGATGAGTTAATTGTACTATACAGTTATAAACCTAAACATAGAATTGGAATCGTGATTACTGATAATACAGTTGAGACAAGAATCAACTTCGCTGCAAACTTTGCATCACATCCATACTGCTCCGCAAGAATTGCGGTAGTAGATCCTGCTGGCATTCCTGTCATAATCACCGCAATCGCCTTAATTAGTGTAGGTACATTTAAAAATGTTAATGCGATAAATACCAAGAACGGATATATGATTAAACGAATTGCACAGTAGAATAATACTTTATTTTCAAATAAGTTTTTCCACTCAATCTCCGCCAAGATTGATCCCACTACAAACATAGAGATTGCTGTCGTACATGAAGCAATACTACTAATTGTTTTCGTGATAAAAAGCGGAAATTTAATACCCGTTAGCATAATAACAAAGCCAATCAATACCGCAACCACAGATGGATTTTTGATAACCGACTTCAATGCATGTTTATGGTCAATTGGTTTAAATAATGCTAAACCGATTGTCCACATCGTTACAATGATTGGAATCTGGAATACTGATGTAAACATCACTGCTTCACTACCATAAATACTTTGGATAATCGGAATACCAATAAAAGCTGAGTTAGATACAATCATGCCATAACTGAGTACATTCGCATCTGTCTTCTCATATTTCTGGAAGAGAAACTTACTAGCGATGATCGATACTGTCTGAATAATTGCAGATATTATAACTGCAATGAAACAAGTCATTAATAAATCTGAATTTACAACTGAATCATTCATAAATGAGATGATGACGGTAGATGGTAAAACCACATTTATCAAAAGTGTAGATAATCCTTTGCGAATTTCTGGTGTTACAATTTTTTGTTTACGCAGAAAAAAACCGATGCCTAGCATCAATAATATCTGCATTTGTAGTTGTATCATCTGCGTAAATAGTGACATAGTTCTACCTCATCAATCATAAAATACCTTACTATTCTAATATAAAGCGTATTAAATAGTAAGGTATTTCATTTTTATATACTTTTAGTTCTTTCCACCGATGAGTTCTATAAAAGATTCACCGTTTTGTGGTGGTTCTACATTAAAGTAATCACAACAACTAGCGCCCATATCAGACATTGTTTTACGTGTGCCAATTTGTACTCCTTCTAATCCTTTACGATAGATTAGAAGTGGAACGCATTCTCTTGTATGTTTAGAATGTCCAATATTCGGATCATTACCATGGTCTGCTTGAACAATCAGAATATCATTCTCAGTTAGATGTGGAAGAATCTTTGCTAGTCCTTCATCTGCTTGTTTTAGAACTTCAACATATCGAGCCGCATTTTGTGCATGGCCTGCTAAATCTGTCTCTTGTACATTTGTACAGATAAATCCTTGTTCCATTTCAAGAATAGAATTCAAAGTAATTTCCATAACTTCTGGTGTAGGAACACATGAGATGGACTTTCCTAAGTCATTCGCAACAATATCCGCAACCTTACCTATCAGCGTACATGGAATACCACTCTTCGTTAGAATTGTAGGTGCTTGTACTTCTTTATCTACACCATAACCCAGGTGAAGACATTGATACCCTTGATCATATGATTTTGATTTAGCCGAAGCGATACCAATATACTTTCCTTCACGAATCTCTTCTGCGTTATATAAATCCTGCATTGTATTTCCAGTTCCACCAAACACAATGACACGACCAACGGTTGAAACTTCACGAACTAACTTTGCAATTGCGTACTCTTTCTCAAATGGCATGAAATCGAGTGGTGCTGTTACGTTATAGCACATACCTAAATCTGCTTCTAAGTTATCTGCAACCGTAGCATAATCATCGACGACTACATAACGAAGACCATCTCGATTGATAATCTCAACCTTATGCCCAGCATCTTTTAGATGCTTTGCAACTTCATCCACTTTCTCTTGGAAAGGTACAAACTGCGGTTTCTTTGGTTTGGTTCCCATGATTTCTTGATGACCCATGAATGTATCTGCACCTTGATGCATTAGCTCACTTCTACCAAAGTTAGCTTTAGGTTGAAACTTCATGCAATTACTTTCTCTGCCAAAAGCATTCATCAATCCTAACTTTTCTAGTGTAGGTAATTTTAAGTCTGGGAATTCATCAAGTATAGAAGCTAAAGTATTTGCCTTTTCATCACCTGCTCTAGCTTGTGCAGCATCATGCATCGCTCCAATTCCAAAACCATCCAAGACAATTATAATGAATCTTTTTTTCATTTCTTGCCTCCTAAACTATCGTATATACCAACAACCTCAGGCTTACCTGAATGAATCCCTTTAATCAGACATACATCGCTACGTGTTACAAATATTTGATAACGGAAACATAGTACCGCGCTATCACCAATATGATGAGGATTCTCTAATCCAAAATGATAATCAATCGAATCCATATCTGGAAGAATAACACTATCTTTTACTAACCCTTCGTAAGAAGATCCAACTAGTGCATTTTGAATATGGCCACGTCTATAGTATCCACCACCATAGATGTATGCATGATTATCTAATACATGACTTACTTCCGAAAGATATAAAACACTTGGGACCTCTACTGCATCATGATCAACATGATATGGTGTCGTACCTGAAAGACCATGTCCTGGTTCAGCTGATGTGATTTCTGGATATTGCTTCATCAATTCTAACGTATGCACGCATGTAGCTGATGGCGCATTTACATTCTTGATATGACAACCCAAGTCTTCTAATATCTTCTTTGCTTTCAAGACTGTATACAAATTTTCTTGTGCCTGAATCTCTTTTGTTACTTCATCGTATAAGAAACATGGAAAATTATCGACACCCGCAATTTCAATATACTTTAAGTTCTTTGACTTTTGTACGAGTTCTTCTAATTGGTTTAAATAAAAACCTGCTGTTTGTCCACTATAAATCCGGTCATTTTCACCAATGACACGTACGCATACCTTCTGCACAAGACCAATCTTTTTAGCAGCTTCATTCACCTCAACTAATTTTTCATATGAATACACAGTAATATAGTCACAACCATACGCTATCAGTTGATTTATCATCATCGATGGAATCTGTACCAAATGTCCAGCATGTGATATATGTAGATGATTCTCCATCATCACTTCTGCTTCTTTAAAATCAACTACAACAGCACCTTTATAGCCAAGTTTCTCTAATTCTTTTGCTAAATATGGATTACGTCCAATTTGTTTTAGCATGTAATAGAGCTCTATATTTTGTTCATTTGCTTTTTGCAAAATTGCTTTCGCATTCTCTAAAAATTGATCAACATCTACGACATATGTATCAGGCATAATTTGTTTCTGTTGATGCATATGCACAGCTGTTTGAATAAGATTTGGATTTGTCTTACATAACTTATCTAGAAACATCTTTCGCCTTTCTAATACTCTCTTTTAGAATACGTATAATCGTATCTGCACCACTTCGATTAGGATTGATACGAATCATTCTTTCTTCCAATGTTGGATCTGCTTTTCTAAATGTTCCAGATACTCGATAGAACATAGGAACTGCTTCATATTTGGATTCAGCACCAACTGGATTTGGTAATCCACCTAGTTTCTCCGCTTCTTCTAATACCGCTTTTGCAATATTATCTTCAAATTCAACTAATAATACTTTGGATTGTGCATTTGCTAGGAATGCATCTTTTACACCTTCAACTTCATGATTATTCAAACGTCTTACAAGTTCCTCGTTGACTTCTGCTTGAATCGCTAGTGCTACTGGAGCGTAGGTAAAACCTCTTAACACTTCCATTGCTTGCCAGCCCTGAACTTTTGAGCCACCAGAGTAATTCATCTTTTCAATTGCATCTACTAAAGATGCTTTACCAACAACAACACCTACTCCCTCTGGCCCCAATAGTTTAAAACAAGAGAAAGCAGATAAGTCAGCACCTAATTCAACACCAATTTTGTGTACCTTCATCACTGCGTAATTATCATCCGTAATGATTTGAATATCTCTTACAGATTTGATTGTTCGAAGTACTTCTTCCATATCATAAGAGTCATCAATTGCTTGACGTGTATATTGAACAAGCGCGGTACGAATATTCTGATGTTTATCTAAAACCCGCTTGATGTCTTCCAAATCATTAAAGTTGGCTCTGACAGGAATTAATCCCATCGATAAAATACTAACTTCAGTAGTTGGATATATTGGAGAAGTATGCACCAAGATTTCTTGATTTGCAGAAGTCATAACTTGAAGCCCACTACGAATAGCACCAGTACCTGACCCAACTAATAGCAATGCCTTTTCAGCATGAAAGAAATTCGCAATTACTCGTTCAACCTTTTCAGCATATACCGGTTTATTTAAACCGGGTACTACACCAAAATCTCCAGCAGAGAGAAATTCTTTCCCTTGAAATTCTTTTGTAATCTCATCAATCAGTTGAAACTGTTTTTGCTTGGCTTCTTCTAATGAGATTGATTCTAATGGATATGTTTTCATTGTTATGCCTCCAAAATCTCAGTAAAATTCTTTGATGTAATTGTAGTAATCGTATCCTCAGATATTCCAGCTTGTTCAAGCATAGGGATGAATATATCTAGTAAGTATGCATATCCCACTCCACCATTCTTTTTTAAATGGCTTTGTCTTGTAATGTCCATAGACATTAGCAACTGGTGCATATACCCCTCTTGAATTAGTGTTTTCATAAACTGAACACGCATTTCATCCGGTAGATACTTTGTCTTACCAATCGTATCAAATGCAACATTAAATCCCTTCTTTAGTGCGTAGCGAATCGCATCTAAATCATTTGACAATGCAACGTGAGAAATTATAACCTTCTTCGGATTAATTCCCTTTTCTAAAAAGAAATCTACTTGTTCCTTAATAAGTGTTCCTAAAGTCGTATGTGTAATAATGACTGTATTTGTTTTCTTTTGTGCAATTGTAGCAGCATCAAATACTTTATGCTCATCCTTTGTCCACTCATTCTTACTTGTACCTATTTCACCAATTACCTTTGCACCTTTTGCAATATCTTCTAACATAATCTGTGCTAGTTCTTCCACACTTGCAGTACTTACGTAATCAGGCATAAATGGCGTCTTATAGAAACCTGTAGAGTTGATGATTTCAATCCCAACTTCATCAAATATTTTTTTATTATTCTCCCAATCTACACCGATACCATGATTAGAACAATCAACCCAACGTATTACACCTTTTTCATGGATATCTTTTAGTTCATCTATACAATCTAAATACCCATTCAATAGGCAATCAGGATCATTTTTACCTGTTGATAAATCAATCCGAGGATGCTCATGTGAATATGTAATATTCTGATATTTCATGTTTATTCACCATAACCTTTCCGAAACCATGTTTCTGGGTTTCTAAAATAACGTTCAATCAGTTCATCTTGAGGAATTACTAATTTTTCCATCTTCTCTAACATTACTGCAATTTTTGAAGGAATTGACTCACATATGCCAAGGTAACTAACACCAAGTTCATCAGTCGGAATACTAATTGCTGTTGCACCAACCATATTCGCTACACGCAATAACCCTTTCTTAGCTTTTCTTTGAATTTGTTTTGTCCTTTCATCAAAGTGTCCAAAGACACTATCTCCAAATCCTTCCACATCCACTGGGCCTTCTTTAGAAATAAGAAAATCTATTGTAGGTAATACTTGCTCCAAAAAGTGTATGTTCTCTTTTCTATCACCATAAATATCCGGAAAATTAATTCTTTCTACTTCAAATGGATAGTTATCGTTATCTGCAGATGAAATAACAATTTTATGAGCTGAACTATCTTTTTCTAATGGTAGTGTTACCTTAACGATTTCTTTTAACACCTCGAAATCTTTTGCAATATAACCAAGAGAAGGTCTAAATCTAATATCATCAGTAGAAACCTTTGAATATAGATTCATATTTTCTTTATCGATAAGATAGGAAATAAATCCGAATAGATTTAAACACATAGCAGGTGCCAATACAGACCCACCACCATCGGATCCAATTCCTATATCATTCATACCCAAAAATACATTAATTGCTGTACCAGAAGAAGAACCACTCATATAATTTCCAGTAATTGGATTTATGAGTTTTAAATCAATTGCTCTTCCACCTTGTGCCATTGCATCAATTGTATGAAGTTGATAATTTTTTGTATCTATCAAATTTTGAATAAAAGAAGGACTAATATGAAAATCATTTTTCACACCCAACAATAATCCGTTCTCTTCAGAAACAGGAAATGAACGTATAACAGAAGAAAAAGGATTCAAGTTAGCTAAATATTTCATTTCTTCAACTTTCATAATCATTCCTTTCTTTTCATAAAGTGAAAAGTGCGGTACGCGGCAAATCAACCCGTACCGCACTATGCATACTAACTTATGCAACTGGTGCTAATGCAATCAATTGAAGTACTAATAAGATATTTAGTAAGATACCGAATAGAATGCACGCTACAGGTCCAACTGCTAATTCCACAATTGGCTTCTTAGAAATACGGTTTAATAGCAAGCAACCTACAACGAATAATGCACCAAATCCTGTAATACCTACAAATTTAGCTGCCATTGCTTCTGCTGCTACTACACCACCAACTGTTAATGCAACCTCAAGAACCTTATTCATTGATGTACGGATGTGTTCGCCCATATCCTTCATTCCTGGGAACTTATCCATACCCTTTGCAAATACATTGATTAATGCAAGTTCAACTACCATAACAACTGCACCAGCAACAACCGCCACAAATGGATTGCCATGTAACAATAATCCTACAACAAATACAAATGTAGAACCTGCAGGCCCATATACACCGGTAACGATAGCTGTTGTAAATACTAGAGGAATAAATCCAATTGCACGTGCTAACGCAACCATTGCTGCTTCAGCCCATGACCCTTCAGAAACAAGTCCTAAAGAAATTGGATCACCTGCAACGATACCTAAAGAAGTAGCCATAGCAACTAAGCCACCCATAATAGCTAATAACCACCAGTTAGAGCGAATTCTCTTAACCTTATCACCAAAAGTAGTAACCAATGAGCTATTTGCATCGCCTGTACCTTTAACGCCTGTAGCAAATACTAGTAGGCAAACCATACCTGCAAGCATAGCCATACCAAAACCATTTAAAGCAACCTTTGCTTCACCAAGAGCAAACTTACCAAACTTAACTGTTAATAGGTAAACAACTAAAGTAATTAAGCCAGCAACTGCACCCTTCTTAAAACCATGTTGATAACCAACAGCTACTGCTGGGAAAATAGCAAATGCAGCTGTAATATATGAAGAAACTGATCCTAAATTTGCTAAGAAGTTAAATGGTAAAGAACCAAATAAGTTAACAATAGATTCTAAACCTAATAAAATAGCTACGCCATATGCAGCACCTACTACACCAGCGATTACTGTACCTACAAGAGAATCAGGGCAGAATGTACCAATAATATCTGTTGTTAGTAAAATACAGTGAATTAGAATAATAGAAGCAGCGATAGATGTTGGAATCGCAAATCCAATTACTAAACCAAAACTGATCGCAAAACTCATTGTTGCTAATTCTTTTCTTGAAATTTGTCCATCATAGAATTGTGGAACGATTGGGCGGAATCCATCATTGAATACCGCAATACCTCTGTTCGCTAGAATAGATGCTAATGCACCAATAGCGGCTAAAACTAAATACCTCATTATAATTATCCCCTTTCGTTTAATTAGGTATATCTTAGCTATTCTTTTCTTGAATAGCTTTCAACCAAACTGGTAAAACTTGTTCCATATGCTGGGAAGTAAAACCGAATGCAGTTTTTCCATCTTTCACTGCTTGAATAATCTCTTCGTCTTCTAAAATCTTTCCAGGCATTGAAATTGTTTTACACGCAGCTGCACCAAGTAGAGCCATTGCCATTGCTAATGCACCACCTCCACCTGTGTTACAAGCACCAATATAATAATCAAATTGTCCTGCTTTCATTGCCATAACAGCATCTAAATCATTTTTAATCGCAAGTTCAACATTTCCTTCTCCAAAATACTTTTGAATATAGTCATGAATTTCTTGCTTGTTAATTTGTCCACCAACAACAATTTTCATAAATTAAGTTCTCCTTCTAACTGTCTTTTTGAAGTAAGTTACATAGATGCATTAACAAGAACTTCTCTTCACTCTCTGGAATCTGTACAGGTGCATCGCTTACGATATTGGCATAAACTTGTTTTGCTTCATTGAATGTATCAAAATTTTTCACTTCATTCCAAATGGATTCATCAAGATGCTCCACTTCTCCATTTTTCATAATACGTTGTACTGCCATTGCAAGATGTGTAGTAAACATTTCCATCTTTGACTCATCAAAGTGATATTCCTCTAATGTATCTATTATTTTATTTACATATTGTGCAACAGTATCATTAATAACTGCTGCCGATCTTAATATTTCGATTCTATCTTTTAACATCTTATCTCCATTATACAGAATATTGTATATTGATATTTCAATAATACCTGTAATCGCTTTCATAGTCAATATAAATTATTCAAGAAATATACCACGGATATATTCACGCATGGCATAATCAATGCCATATTCTTTCAAAAAGAATTCTTCATAGCTAGAGTATTTATCAAATATGCTATTAAGCATTTCCCTACCCATCTGTTCGTCAACTCCAGCTTCCATCATAATATTTCTTTTGATTGATGGATTCTCTTGAATTTCTTCTTTATGCTTTTCTAATGCATTTTCGACACGTGCATGATATGACACGTTTGAAAGAAGATAGTCATCCATAATATCTTCTTCTGATACTCCAAGCAGTAAGTAGATTAGTGCAGCGATTGCCCCTGTTCTATCCTTCCCTGTAGCACAATGAAATAATATCGGAAACTCCATGTTTTGTTTAATCATCTCAAGAATAAACATAAATCCTTCATTCTTAAACATCATATCTCGATACAATTGAGCCATATGCTTATGTAATGTATCTTGATCACTATCATCAGAAATAATCATTTTATGAATCCCATATGGCGAGAAATCAACACCCTCTCCATTACGATCACGCATACCACTTACTCTATAATTTTCAATTCCTTGAATAACTGGATCTGGATCATCAAATGCTTCATAGGATGTACGCAAGTCTAAAACAGTTTTTATTCCTAAATCTTGTATATGTTGTAGCTCTTTTTCACCCATCCATCCAAGATAACAACTGCGATAAATCAAACCTGGTTTGATTCGTTTCCCATCATACGTTTGATATCCTGTTAAATCGCGAAAATTTCTTTCTTTTCTAATTTTTTGATCAATAAGTCTCATAATACCTTTTTCTAATAGCGAGGTGTCATTTTTCCATCATTAACAATCTTCTGCATCTTCAATATCGCTTCAATATCAATCATCTGCTTTAGTAAATCTGTCATCTCTGGCGTAGAACTATTTGTAATAATTACTGCATTAGTATCATCATTATCTTCCACAGATAATTTTGTATAGTTCATTTTTGACATCTTATCAATAATTTCATCTTCATTCCAAACTGCCGCATCAATCTCACCATCCTGTACTAAGCGCAATAGGTTATTTGATTCAACTGGAATAAATTTTACTTTCTTCATACCACATGCTCGTTTAGTCATATCACTTTGATCGATTGAATCTCGATCAATACCAACTCGCATACCATCATGAATATCTTTTGTATGCGCATCATGAAATACGATTACATGTGACGAACAATAAGTTCCTTCGCCAAACTCACATACAATATCAATTTGCCCTTTATGTGCATCCAAAAACTCTTTCGCTGCGTATTTTGAAACAACCGCAAAATTATATCGATTCTCTAAGACCATCGCAATTCGATTCTTAGCACCTCTCATATAGGAAAGTGTCATTGGAATACCATGCTTATTTTCCATGGTTGTAATAATACCTGTTGCTAGCCCTTCATATTTTCTAGAGTATGGTAGTGGCATTGCACCAACCAATAAATTAATTCCTGCAAGTTCAAGTAGAACCCTATCATTCTTTTCAATTACATAGGATCCTAAGTGTCCTTTACTTACAATATGAATCGCATTATTATTCTGCAAGGTCTTAAGCGCTGATTGTGCAGTACCTCTTGAAATATTCAGTTTTTCACTTAGTTCTGTAACGGTTGGCGTTCGATCACCTACTCTATATTTCAGAAGTACTTTTGCAAGACTTAATACTGCAAGTCCATTTTTACTCATTAGCTGATTATTATAGTCCATAGTTTAACTCCTATGAGTATTATATGCTGAATATTCATTTTTTTGAATATTCAATTAACATTAAATTTTATAAAATTGTTTTATATATGCCATTTTTCTAGTGATATAATATATATAGAAGATTTATTTAAGTATATTTCATAATTACAAGAAAGTGAGAGTAAGAATATGTTTGTCGATAATAAATTTTATAATCATGTGCATCATCTTCGGAAGAATAGTTTATGGAAGTACTTTCTTTTGTATTTGTTTTTACAATTATTAATGAGCATTCTCTCTGATTTTAGGCCCGTTCAAATGATTATGAACGGTACTATTAGTCCACTTAATTTCACTGATGTTGAACAATCAAGTTTCCTTCTATCATTGATTAGTTCAATTATAATTCAGTTTTTCATGTATCTAATCCTCATGCAAATTTACAGAATTGTACAAGGTTCTTACACCAAACTAATTGATCTCTTTGAGCCTGTAAAGGAGAAATGGCTGATTATCTTATGTATCTCTTCTTTTATAGCATTCTTAGATAATTTACTTGCGTACTATATCTACAATATATTTTTATTAATAATTTCTAAATTAGTACTTTACTATTTAACAATTTTTATTGCATTTGCAATTTATATTTATCCACCACACGCATATCAAGACGCAATTAGACATAGTATAAAAGAGGCTATAGATTCATTCAAAGATATGATTAAAATAGATATTCACTACATGTGGATATGCTTAGCGGCCCTACTCTTCACCCTAGTTATCATATTCCCTATTCTAAAAACTATATTTGGTGCTTCTGTTCTTATCCCATTAGTAGCACTTGAAGACCGCAGTGCTTTAGATACAATTTCTACACCAATGATGCCATTAATTATCGCAATGTTTATAGCTATCCTTATCGTGTTCATTCTTGCACAATATAGACTATTCTGTACCTATTATGCACATGCACTATACTATTACAATAAGTACGTTGAAATGAAATCTGAAGACTTAGATATGTTAACTTAAGTAAGTGAATCAACATATATTACAAACAAAAAAGAAGATAATTGAGGAATCAAATATCTTCCTTTATTTTTATAACAATGGTGCAAATAACTTCACTACACCAATAAGTAATCTACGTAACAATCCATCTTTTATTTCACCCTTTTGAATCTTGTGTGATTTACTGATGGTATCCAACATATCATCACGTACATCTAATACCTTCTTGGAACCAAAGAGGTATGTGCCATTTTCAAAATGTAAATATAGAGATCGATAATCAAGATTAATTGTACCCACTGTCGCAACAATATCATCACTTACAAATACTTTTCCATGGATAAAGCCAGGTGTGTACTCATAGATTTTTACACCACCATCTATCAGATTGCGATAGAACGATCTTGTAATATTCCAAACTATCTTCTTATCTGGAACCCCTGGCGTAATAATACGTACATCTACACCACGTTTAGCTGCTAAGATTAATGCATTCTCTAATTCAGTATCAATAATTAAATATGGTGTACAGATATATACATACTTGTTAGAACGATTCAATATATTCATATAGATATTCTGCCCTGTGTTTTCTCCATCAAATGGTGTTTCACCATATGGAGAAATATAGCCATCTGTATACTCGGTAACAGAGTCTAGCTTGAATGCTGTATAATCATCATCTGTCTTACGAATCGCATTCCAGTTTGTTAAGAAGAGTACAGTATATGACCAAACCGCTTCACCCTTAACACGAATTACATTATCCTTCCAATGACCAAATACCATCTTCTGATTGATGTATTCGTCTGCTAAATTCATACCACCCGAGAATGCTACTGTGCCATCAATTACCATAATCTTACGATGGTCACGATGATTCATAACTGCGCCTAAGAATGGACTAATCTTGTTATAGCGGACACATTTGATTCCTTCACTTTCAAGCATATTTGCATAGCTTGTTGGAAGAGAGTGAATTGTACCCATATCATCATACATCACACGTACATCTAAGCCTTGAGCAACTTTCTCTTTCAGGATTGTATGCATTCCTTCCCAAAGATTTCCTTTTTCAATTGTAAAGTACTCTAAGAAGATAAATTTCTTTGCCTTCTTCATTTCCTCTAGCATCACAGGATAACCAATATCTCCTAAAGGATAGTAATCAAAATCAGAATTGCGGTAGATAGAATATCCTTCTGTCTTAGATAAGTAATGAAAATCACCTTTCATTTGAGGAGCGATTTCATCTAGTTCTTTTAAAATTGTTTCATCTTGAACAAAGTATTTCTTGGACTCAGCCGTACTCTTAATTAGCTGTTTAAAAGTTTTAGATGTAATTAAATTCGTACCCAACAATAAGAATATTGCTGTTCCTGGAATTGGAAATAAAAGAATCAATAAAATCCATAGCATATCTGCAGATAAATGACGTGAATTATTAATAATATTGATGATAAAAATCATACTAAGTAATCGGAGTACTACCTCTATCCAAACAAAATGTGCTGTAAAGAATAAAAATAGATTTCGTACAATAATCACTTCTAAAATTAAACCAATTGTAATGAGTCCAAACCGCGAAACTTTCTCAAAAAAATTCATATATCCTCCAACCTACGAAGTATTCTATTCTGTCATCATTGTATCATTTCTAAAATGATACAGTCAACTTAACATGATTCAATCAACAGAAATTAAACCAGGTCAGTGTTTCGTTTGGGAAGGTGATTTATACCAAGCAATCACAGTTGACCGTAATAAGACAGCTATGGCTAAAATGAAGGTTGCTGTTAAAGTTAAGAACCCAAGAACAGGTGTTGTTAAGGAATTAAGTTTAATTGGTTCTGACCGTGTAGAAGAAGCTTTCATCGATAAGAGAGAAATGCAGTATCTCTATAACGATGGTGCAAACTTAATCTTCATGGATACAGAAACATATGAACAAATCGAAATTCCAGCAAGCCGCTTAGACTGGGAAAAGAACTTCCTTAAGGAATCTTCAATGGTAAACATTCAGGTTTATAATGGAGAAATCTTAGGTGTACAATTACCAGATAAGGTTAATTTACAGGTTACAGAATGCGAAGTTGCAGTTAAGGGTAACACAGCAACATCCGCTACTAAGAACGCTACTGTAGAAACTGGTTTAAATGTTCG